>PDWI01003446.1_pt1 | contig 24144 bp, 27 predicted proteins | sample 1430891 | NCBI WGS metagenome assembly PDWI01 (sample SAMN01162508, study PRJNA174530) | Oral metagenome, whole genome shotgun sequencing project. | biome: Marine environment; feature: Marine mammal; material: Swab sample of the gingival sulcus; isolation source: swab sample of gingival sulcus... | reverse complement strand
TTCCAGGCTCCCGAGGCACAGCCCCATGACAGATTCCAAAAGCGCCAACGCGATGTGGGGCGGGCGGTTCGCCGCCGGACCCGATGCCATCATGGAGGCGATCAACGCCTCGATCGGTTTCGACCGCCGTCTCGCCACACAGGACATCGCCGGTTCGCGCGCCCATGCCGCGATGCTCGCCGCACAGGGCATCATCAATGATAGCGATGCGCAGGCGATCAGGGAAGGGCTGCTCACGGTTCTGTCAGAGATCGAGGCAGGGGATTTCACCTTTTCCACCGCGCTCGAAGACATCCACATGAACGTGGAGGCCCGGCTGAAACAGCTCATCGGCGAACCGGCGGGACGGCTCCACACCGCGCGGTCGCGCAACGATCAGGTGGCGACCGATTTCCGCCTCTGGGTGCGCGACCAGCACGATGCCGCCATCGAAAGCATCGAGGCGCTGATGCGCGCGCTGCTCGACCAGGCCGAGACCGGGGCCGATTGGGTGATGCCGGGCTTCACCCACCTCCAGACCGCTCAGCCCGTCACCTGGGGCCACCACATGATGGCCTATGTGGAGATGCTCGCCCGCGATCTTTCGCGCTTCCGCGATGCCCGCGCCCGGATGAACGAATGCCCCCTCGGGGCTGCGGCGCTTGCGGGCACCGGCTTCCCGATCGACCGTCACGCCACGGCAGAGGCGCTGGGCTTCGACCGGCCGATGGCCAATTCGCTCGACGCCGTTTCCGACCGCGATTTCGCGCTCGATTTCCTCACCGCCGCGAGCCTCTGCGCCATGCATCTCAGCCGGCTGTCGGAAGAGCTGGTGATCTGGTCCTCGGCGCAGTTCCGCTTCGTGACCATGTCGGACCGGTTCTCAACCGGCTCCTCGATCATGCCGCAGAAGAAGAACCCCGATGCCGCCGAGCTGATCCGCGCCAAGATCGGACGGGTTCTCGGCGCGACTGTCGGGCTGTTCACGGTGATGAAGGGGCTGCCGCTCGCCTATGCGAAAGACACCCAGGAGGACAAGGAGCCGGTGTTCGACGCCGCCGACACGCTGATGCTCTCGCTCGCGGCGATGACGGGCATGGTATCAGACATGAGTGCCGACCCCGAGGCGCTCGCCGCCGCCGCCGGCTCCGGTTTCGCCACCGCGACCGACCTTGCCGACTGGCTGGTGCGCGAGGCGGGGTTGCCGTTCCGCGAGGCGCATCACGTCACCGGCACGCTGGTGGCGCTGGCGGAGAGCAAGGGCTGCGACCTCGCCGATCTCGCGCTCGACGAGATGCAGGCGGTCCACCCGGAAATCAGTGAAAGCCTCTACGATGTGCTGACCGTCGAGGCCTCGGTGGCCTCGCGGCAAAGCTACGGCGGCACCGCGCCAGTGCGGGTGCGCGAACAGATCGCGCGCTGGCGTGAGCGGCTCGGCTGAGACCACCCCCGGGAAACCCGATTGCGCGATGCGCCCGACGTGCTATCACGCGCCGACCCAACCGCGAGGCCCGAGATGGACCATTTCACCTACCGCCAGGGCATCCTTCATGCCGAAGGCGTGCCCCTCCCCGGGATCGCCGCTTCCGTCGGCACACCGTTCTATGTCTATTCCGCGGCCACCTTGCGGCGGCATTTTCAGGTCTTCGACGAGGCGCTTCACGGCATGGAGCATCTCGTCTGCTACGCGGTGAAAGCCAATTCCAATATCGCGGTGCTGAAACTTCTGGGCGACATGGGCGCCGGGATGGACGTGGTTTCAGCCGGAGAATACCGCCGCGCCCGGGCCGCCGGCGTGCCCGGCGAGCGGATCGTGTTTTCGGGCGTCGGCAAGACCCGCGAGGAGATGCGGATCGCGGTCGCGGCGAGCCTCGGGGTGGAGGTTCCGGTGACGCTGCGGATCAACCCGGATGTGGACGCGAAGACCCACGAGAAGATCGCCACCGGCAAATCCGAGAACAAGTTCGGCATACCCCTCGCCAAGGCGCTCTACGCCTATGGCGAGACCGCGAAACAGGCCAATCTGCGGGTGGTCGGCATCGACGTGCATATCGGCTCGCAGCTCACCGACCTCGCGCCCTATCGCGCGGCCTATACCAAGGTGGCGGAGCTTGCCGAAATGCTGCGCGCCGAGGGTCACGAGATTTCGCGGCTCGATCTCGGCGGTGGCCTCGGCATTCCCTACGAGGCCACCAATGACGCGCCGCCGCTGCCGGCGGAATATGGCGATGTGGTGCGCGACACCCTCGGCCATCTTGGCTGCGAGATCGAGATCGAACCCGGCCGGCTGATCGCCGGAAATGCCGGGCTGATGGTGGCGCGGGTGATCTATGTGAAACAGGGGGCCGGGCGGAAATTCCTGATCCTCGACGCAGCGATGAACGATCTCGTCCGCCCGGCGATGTACGAGGCGCATCACGACATTGTGCCGGTCGCCGCCCCGGCGCCGGGCGCGCCGCAGGAGCCCTACGATATCGTCGGGCCGGTCTGCGAAACCGGCGACACTTTCGCCCGGGGCCGCAACATGACCGCGGTCTCGGCCGACGATCTGATCGCCTTCCGCTCCGCCGGGGCTTACGGCGCGGTGATGGCGTCGGAATACAATTCACGGCCGCTGATCCCGGAAGTGCTGGTCGACGGCGAGCAATTCGCGGTGATCCGGCGCCGGCCGTCCTTTGAAGACATGATCGCCCGGGAGGCCGTCCCGGCGTGGTTATAAGGTACGTTCGGCACGGCTGGTGAGGCGCGTTTACGTCTCGGTTACCGTCTGGAGCCGCCCGCGCGCATTTGCAGCCACGCCACCTGTTCCAAACGGCCGGGCCATCGCCCGAGCCGGCTCATACCGCCCCCCAAGGGCCCGGCCGATCGCGGCAAGCCCGTAAAGCTCCGCGCCTGACGAGGCCGGAGGGTCGGGCCACCGGTCATGCTGAGCCGGCTTGAAAAGGCAGGCGCGCCAGAAGCCGAGGGTTTCAGAAGTAACTTCGCACCAGAGCGCCGGAGACGAGCGTCCACCCGTCGGCGACCACGAAAAACGCAAGCTTGAAGGGCAGCGAAACGATTGCCGGCGGGACCATCATCATCCCCATGGACATCAGCACCGCCGCGACCACGAGGTCGATGATGAGGAAAGGCAGAAACAGCAGGAAGCCGATCTGGAACGCCCGTGAAATCTCGCTGAGAAGAAATGACGGCACCAGCACCGAAAGCGGCGCCTCCGGGCCGGCGACGATGGTCTCGGAGCCTTCCCGCAGCGCCGCGAGCGAAGCAAAGGTCGCGCCGTCGACCCGGGCCGCCATGAAGCCGCGAAACGGAACCAGCGCCGTGGTAAACGCCTCTTCAAGCTCCATTTCGCCGTTGGCAAAGGGTTCCGCCCCGGTTTCCCAGGCCTCGGTAAGCACCGGTTCCATCACGAAATAGGTGAGGAACAGGGCGAGTGAGATGATCATCATGTTGGGCGGCGCTTGTTGCAGCCCGATGGCCTGACGCAGGATCGACAGCGTGGTGACGATGAACGGAAAGGCGGTGATCATCACCGCGAGCCCCGGCACCAGACTCAGAAGCGTGATCAGCACGATCAGCTGGATCGACCGGGTCGCGAGGCTGCCGTCGCCCTCGCCGAGCGAGATCGAGATATCCTGGGCCTGGGCCGGCATGGCGACGCAGAGGAGCACCACGGTCAAAAGGGCCGCGAGGGCGAAGCCGCGGGGCAGGGGGCGGGCGGCCATGGGTCAGAGCCCGGCCTTGAGGTCGGCAACCTCGGTGAGGCGAACCGCGAGTTGCCCGGCAGTGTCGCCCTCGATTTCCTCGAGCTCGCCGCGCGCGATCAACCGGTCGCCAACATATAGCTCGACCGGGTCGGAGACCTTCTTGTCGAGCGGCAGCACCGAATCGGGTTTCAGCCGCAGCAGATCGCGGATCACCGGTCGGGCGCGGCCGACCGAGATCACGATCTCGATCGGAACCTGGGTGAAGGGGTTGGAGGTGGTGTCATCCTCGAGGCCCTGGGGGAAGTCATCCATTTCGGAAAGCCTTTTCGTTGAGTTCGTAAAGCCCGTTGATCGCGGTTCCGATCCGGTCGATCGCGGTGGCGAAGTCGATATGGCGCTCGGTCTTGCCGGAGCGCAGGAAGACCTGCCCCGGCGCCAGCGACGGTTCCTCGACGATCGCGAAGGGCACGGTGCCGCTCTCGCCGAGCAGGTCTTCCAGCGCCGGCCGGCTCTGCGGCGCAACCACCACCTCGATCGGCGTATCGGCGGCCTCGGTGGCGAGCGGCAGGAGTTCGTCGACGATGGTCTGGCCCAGGGTCTCGGTCACGAGTTTCGGCAGCACCCGTTCGACCATCCCGGCCAGCAGCGGTTCCAGCGCCTGCATGACGTGGCAGCGGGCTTCATGGAAGGTGAAGCCGAGATCCTGGAGGTTGCGGGCAAACTCGGCGCCGATCCGCCCCTGTTCTTCCGCCTCGGCGCGGGCCGCGTCGTCCCACCCGGCCTTGTAACCCGCCTCGTAACTCTCGAGCCTTGTCTGCTCGAGCATGTCCGCGGTGATCGCGGGCTCGGGCGCGGGCTCCGGAACGGGTGCCGGCGCATCGGGCACGGGGCGCGGCGTGGCCGGGCCTGGCTCCGAGAATTCCTCGAGGAACAATCGCAGCGGCATCAGACCGGTTCCTCCTGGTCATCTTCCATCCAGCCGCGCAGGATCTCGACCGTCTCGGCCTGACGTTCTTCGATCAGGGCGCGCAGCCGTTCGACCGGATCGGCGGTGCCGAGCGCGGGCAGATCGGGGAGGTCGGCGGTGCCGAAATCGAGATCGGAGACCACGGCAAGATCGCCCGTGGGAAGCGCGCTTCCTTCGTCGATCTCGCCGGTGAGGGCGGGCAGGTCATCGGCGCCGGGTTCGACGTCCGAATCGGGGGCGGGAATCGCGGGCAGGGGCGCCGCCTGGGCCGAGAAGATCGGCCGCAACACGAACAGGCCGAGCACCAGCGCGACCACGGCGAGGGTCGCGAGGCGAATCAGCGCCATGGCGTCGAACGGCATCGCCGCCAGCATGCCACCGGTCGCTTCGGAGCCTTCCACGGCCAGCGGTTCGAATTCGAGGGACCGAATCGTGAGGCTGTCGCCGCGCGATTCGTCATAACCGACGGCGGAGGCCACCAGATCATGCAGCGCCGCGAGTTCTTCCTCACTGCGCGGCTCCCAGGTGGGCTCGCCATTCGCATCGACCCCGCGAATCCCGTCGACCAGAACCGCGACGGAGATGCGACGCACCGCGCCCGGCGCGCGCAGAATTTCGCGCGTGGTCTCGGGTACCTCATAATTGATCCGCTCACGGGTCTCGGAATTGTTGGAGGAGGATTGCCCGCTGCCGCCATCGGCATCGCCCGAGGGCAGGTTGGAGGCCACCGTCACCCCGCCACTTTGCGAATCACTCGCGGCGGTGGTGCTTTCTTCGGTCTCGGAAGCAATTGCCACGCGACCGTCAGGATCGAAGGACCGTTCGAAGATCTTCTCGCTTTCGGTGGCGCGGTCGATGGCCACTTCGACCACCGCGTTGCCATAGCCGACCCGGGCTTCGAGCAGGCGTTCGACATTGTGGCGCAGCGTGTCGGCCCGGTCTTCCGACTCACCCGCGGGCGTCGAGGCCTCGTCGCCAGAGATCACCAGACCGTTGCGGGCATCAATCACCGAGACGTTTTCCGGCTGAAGCCCCGGGACCGCGGAAGACACAAGAAATTTCAAGGCCTTGGCGTGGTTGGCCGAAAGCGCGCCATCGGCCGTCGCGACAGTGACCGACCCCGAAGGCGCGCTGCGGTTGCGGAAGGTCTGCGGGTTCGGAATGGCGATATGCACCCGGGCCGAACGGATCGCCGGAGACGATACGATGGTGCGCGCGAGCTCGCCCTCCTTTGCACGCCAATAGGCCGCGTCGAACATCTGCGCGGTGGTGCCGAAACCCGACAGCCCGTCGAGCAATTCATAGCCCTTGGACGAGTTGCTGGGCAGCCCCTCGGCAGCAAGGGTCATGCGCAACGCATCGCGCTCCGCGGCCGGCACGTGAATCGCCCCGCCGCGCACCTCGGTTACCACACCGCGCGCTTCCAGCGCCTCGATCACCTCGCCGGCCGGCCCCGGCTCCAACCCGGCATAGAGCAGTGCCATCGACGGCTGGGCGGCGATTCGGGCAAGCCCGAGGACCGCGGCAAACACCGCCAGCGTCGCCCCGATGACAACGATTCTCTTGCGCAAATCGAGGGCGTTCCACACCGCCAAGAGCTGCTGCACGACGTTCTCCCTATCTGAGCGGGCTTTCTGCCCCCGTCGCGAGCCACTTTCTCCGATTGCGATTAACAATTGGTTAGCTCCTGCCGGTTTATAAATGATCCGAACGAAAGGATCGCAAATGGCCGAAGAAGAACTGTCCGACCAGGACACCGGGGAAGACCCGCCGAAAAAGAGCAAGCTCGGGCTGCTGATCGGGCTGCTGCTGGCGCTCGCCCTCGGTGGCGGCGGGTTTTTTGCCGTCTATACCGGGATGATCCTCGGCGAGGCCGCGCCGCATGCCGAGGATAGCCATGAAGAGGTGCCGGTGCCTGACGCCCTGGCACCGGTGTCCTTCGTGGCGCTCGACCCGCTGGTGATCTCCATCGGTCGCGGTGCGAGCGCGCGGCATTTGCGATTCAGGGCTGAGCTCGAGGTCACGCCCGGGGCAGAGACGGATGTCACACAGCTGACACCCCGGGTGATGGATGTGCTGAATTCCTATCTGCGCGCCATCGAGGTGGCGGATCTCGAAGACCCGTCCGCGCTGGTCGGACTGCGCGCCCAGATGTTGCGCCGGATCCAACTGGTGACGGGCGAAAGGCGGGTGCGCGACCTTCTGATCATGGAATTCGTGCTAAGCTGAAGGGCGGTGGAGGAAGAACGGAGGAAGACATGGACCAGATCGTGACCTTGGTGTCAGACATCCTGCTCGGTGCGGGGGCATTCGGGGCGGCTGTCTATTGCTGGGTGCTGTCGCAACGGTTGAAGCAGTTCAACAACCTCGAAAACGGGGTTGGCGGGGCGGTGGCGCTGTTGTCGGCGCAGGTCGATGACATGACCAAAACCCTTGATCTTGCCCGCAAGGCGGCAAGCCATTCGTCGGAGACCCTGACGGCGCTCACCGAGCGGGCGGAGACCGCGTCGCGCAAGCTCGAACTGATGCTGGCGGCGCTCAATGACCTGCCGGATGCGCCCCCGGCCGCAACGAAGCCGGCACCAAAACCCCCCGAGACGCCGCGCGCCGCGCCCGAGCCGGTTACGATGCCGGAGTTTGAAGCCGAGGCGGCCCAGGATGCGGCCTGGGTCGCGGCGTCTGCGGAAACCCCGGGCGAGAGCGAGGAAGCTCCGTTGTTCTTGTCGCGCCGGGCCCGGACCGGAGGGACTTCGGGATGAAGCGGTCAAGCAAACTGAAAGGCCTTGTCAAAGGACGTGGCGGCAAACCGGTGCGGCGCCGGCGCGGCAGCCGCAACGGGCTGCTGGCACTCGCGGCGATGCTGGCGCTGTCCGGCCTGTTGCGCCTGGGAACCGGCACCGGATCGGCCTTGGCCAGCGCGTCTGAGGTGCCCGACCACGAGACCGCACCGCAGGATACGGCCAGCTGCACCACGGCTGACGACATCGCGGTGGTTCTGGCGGCGCTCGACGAGCGCGAGGCGCGGGTGACGAAGCGCGAAACCGAACTCGAGGCGAGGATGCAGGCGCTGGCGGTCGCGGAGGTGCAGATCCAGCGCAACATGACCGCCTTGCAGGAGGCCGAAACCCGCCTGTCCTCGACGATGGCCCATGCGTCCACCGCCGCGGAAGAAGATCTCGACCGTCTCACCACGGTCTATGAAAACATGAAACCCAAGCAGGCGGCGCCGGTTTTTGCCGCCATGGCGCCGGAATTCGCGGCCGGTTTTCTTGGCCGGATGCGGCCGGACGTGGCGGCGGCGATCCTCGCCGGACTTGAACCCGAGGCGGCCTACGCAATCTCGGCCCTGCTCGCAGGACGCAACGCCGATGCCCCGACCGAATAGCGATTGGTCCCCAGGACCGTGGATCCGGGAAGGGTTTCTTAACCGGCGGGTGGCAGCATTGCCGCGGACGGAATCGATGCAAGGAGTGGCTCAGTGATCGGATTTGTCGGGATCGCGATGGTCTTCGTCATGGTGTTCGGCGGCTACCTTGCGGCCGGCGGGCATCTGGACATCATCCTGAAGTCCGCGCCTTTCGAATTTACCATGATCGGCGGCGCGGCCGCCGGCGCCTTCGTGATCTCGAACGATGTCGCCTCGATCAAGCATACGCTCAAGGACATGGGCAAGGTCTTCAAGGGGCCGCAATGGAAGCCGCAGGATTACAAGGACTTGCTCTGCCTGTTGTTCGAACTGATCCGCCAGGCGCGGCAGAACGCCGTGGCGCTTGAGGAGCACATCGAGGCCCCGGAAGAGAGCGCTATTTTTTCGAAATATCCCCGCATCCTTGAAGACAAGGAGGCCGTCGAACTGATCTGCGATACCCTGCGCTCGGCCTCGATGAACTACGACGACCCGCATCAGGTCGAAGAAGTCCTGGAAAAGCGGATCGAGGCCAATCACGAACATGCCCAGCATTCGAGCCATGCGCTTCAGGCGATGGCCGACGGCCTGCCGGCACTGGGCATTGTTGCCGCCGTTCTCGGCATCATCAAGACAATGGGCGCAATCGACCAGCCGCCCGAAATCCTCGGCAAACTGATCGGCGGCGCGCTGGTGGGGACGTTTCTCGGTGTGTTTGTCGCCTACGGTTTCGTCGGGCCCTTCGCCGCGAAGGTCAAGACGGTGATCGACGACGACGCGCATTTCTACCAGCTGATCCGCGAAGTGCTGGTCGCCAATTTGCACAACCATTCCACGAATATCTGCATCGAGGTCGGGCGGCAGAATACGCCGGGCCACGTGCGGCCAAGTTTCTCCGAGCTCGAAGAGGCGCTTCGAGAAGTCAAGAAAGGCGCAGCATGAAGTCGCTCGCTCGTTTCATTGTGATCCTGCTTACCTGTCTGCCCGCGGTCGCCCTAGCGGAAAGCGTCCGTGTACGTTCCGGCGAGCACGACGGGTTTACCCGGCTGGTGATCGATTTCGAAGGTCGTCAGGATTGGGTGTTCGGGCGGGTCGATGGAGGTTTCGAATTCCGTCCGGCTCGCGAGGATATCGGCTACCGGCTGGACCGGGTTTACGACAAGATCGGGCGCAAACGGGTCGCGGACATCACCGATCTCGGCCAGGGACGGCTGTTTCTGTCGGTCGATTGCGACTGCCACGCGGTGACCGATGCGCTTGCCAACGGAAGAGTGGTGATAGACATCGTGACCGGCCCCGCGCCTCAACCGGGCACCGGGGCCGATGCCGTTCTGCCTCCACATGAAATGCCACTAGGCGAGGACACCGATCTCGCCGAAAACGAGCCGGCTACCCCGGCTCCTGCCGAACCGGCAGCGCAGCCCAAACCGGCAAAGCCGCTCGTCGTCAGCGACCGGGCCGGTTTGCCGCTGACGTTCCCGCGTGTCGGTGTCGTGCAGCCCCGGTTTGCACAAATGCCTGACTCTCTTGAGCCGGCGTCGGATCCGAACGTGGACAAGACGGCTGCACCTGCGCCGGTAGCGGCTACAGATCGCGAGGCCCGGATTGCGCGGACAGAAACCGCTCTGCTTGAGCAGATCGCACGGGCGGCGGCACAGGGTTTGCTCGAGGCCGACATGGGCGAAGTCGAAGAAAGCGTTGCCGAGGCAATGCCCCATGTGCCGGCCCCGGAACCGCCCCCGGACCTCGATCCGCCCCGCCCTCCCGTTACCCGGCGCGGCCATATTGCGGTCGAGACGGGTGTCGACCGTGCTGTGTCGGGCGGCCATCCACAACCCGGAGAGACGGCGGAGGGTGAGGCCTGCATTGACCCCGCCTATTTTGCAATCGCCGATTGGGGCGGAGAGGTCGAGAACGGAGCCGACATCGGCGCCTATCGCTCCCACATTGTCGGCGAGTTCGATATTGCCGATGGCGAAGGTGTGACCGCGCTTGCACGCAACTACGTCTACATCACCTTCGGTGCCGAAGCCAAAGCGCTCATTCGGCAGTACCCGGACAGTATTGAGCGGGCCGACCTCCTGTTTGCCATGGCCGAGATCGTGGATGAAGGTCATTCGGAAGCGGCGGAAACGCTCGCCGATCAGATGGGGTGCAACGGCGCGACCGCACTTTGGGCAACGCTCGCGCAACCCGCGTTGCACCCCGGCCAGACGATCAACCGCGACGCCATCACGCTCGCTTTCGGTGCGCTGCCCCCGCATCTGCGCCGCCATCTGGGGCCGGGTCTTGCCGACAAGCTGCTCGCCTTCGGCGCGCGCGATACGGCCAACCTGATCCGCGATGCGATTGAGCGCACAGAAGCCGCTCCGAATGCCGAGGTGGGCATGCTGTCGGCGCGATTTGATGCGGAAGACGGGCGGGTCGAACAGGCTGAGGAAACGCTCGACGAGGTCGTTGCCTCAGGCAACCCATCGTTGCCGGCGGCCCTTCTGCAACGTGTAGAGACCACACTCGCGGCCGGAGGGGCGGTCTCAAGTGACATCATCGTTTTGCTCGATGGGATGGCGTTCCAGTTCCGTGGTACGGACATCCAGCGACAGATGACCGATGCGGGAATCAGAGCCCGGGCCTCCATTTCCGATTTCGCCGCGGCTTTCGATCAACTCGAAGCGGCGGAAAACGAGGGCCTGTTACAGGTGCCGCGCAATATCGTATTGCGCGACGGGCTTTTCGAGAGGCTGGCAAAGGATGCCAACACCACGGATTTTCTACGCCAGTCGCTGCCGCGCATCGAGGTCGTTGCCGACCTTTCTGACGATGTGCGTCATCGGCTCGCCGAGCGTTTTCTCGATCTCGGCCTTACAGGTCCGGCGCGAAAAGTGCTGACGCGCGACGGGACCATGCCCGAGGAGGCCGACCGGTTACAACTAGCGCGCGCCGCGCTGATCGAACGGCGGCCGGCAGCAGCCATTGGCTACCTTGCCGGCCTCGCGGACGCGCAATCCGAACGTTTGCGGGCCGAGGCCTTGGACATCGCGCGCGATTTCGACGGCGCTGTCCTGGCTTTCGAAGGTCTTGGAGAGGCAGACCAGGCGTTGCAGGCGGCTTGGCGAGGCGGTTTGTGGACCGAGGTGGCGATGCTCGACCAGGGGCCGCGTGGTTCCGCGGCGCAGTTGATGGTCGATGCGGATGTCACCCCCTTTTCCGATTCGGGGATGCCGAGCGATCAGCCCCCCCTGGCGGCGGCTGAGGCTTTGGTCGACAACAGCCGGGCCGTTCGTGAAGTCTTGGATGCGCTCATGGTAACCGTCACATCGCCGACCGGTGGAGACGCGCCAGTTTTGTCCAAGTGAGCAGATCGCGGAAACCTTTTCTCAATACTCTGCGCCTAGGCTCGTGGCAATGAACGCAAGAATTGCGGTGGGAAAATGCCCGCGAAACGAGAACGCATGACAAACCCGGCCCCTCACATTTCCTTGACGCCAAAGCGACCGGGGGTCGTTGGTTGGTTGGGTCGTTGTGCCGTGTTGTGCCTCACCGTTTTCCTACCGTCCGCCGCAACCGCTGCTGCGGATTGGTCGGTCGTTTGCGAACGGGCAGCTGTCGAGGCCTCGGCGGAATCGGGTGTCCCGGTCTCGGTGATGAAGGCCATCTCGCTCGTCGAGACCGGCCGGACCCGTGGCGGTCAGGCGCGGCCATGGCCCTGGACCGTGAACATGGAGGGCAAAAGCGTTTGGTTCGACAGTCGCGAAGCCGCGCTGGCCTATGCCTATGAACACTACAAGCGCGGGGCGCGGAGCTTCGACGTTGGCTGTTTCCAGATCAACTACAAATGGCACCACGAACACTTTACGTCGATCGCAGACATGATGGATCCATCCGCGAATGCCCGCTACGCGGCTGAATTCCTGCTTTCGCTTCACGCCGAAACCGGCGACTGGGCGGAAGCGGCGGGGGCGTATCATTCGCGAACGCCCGAGCATGCCGACCGCTACAAGGCAAAATTCGCGTCATTCCGCAGTCAGTTCGAACATGAAGATGGGCAGCCGCTGGTGGTTAAGCCGCCGTTGCGCGCGGCAGCGGTGCAGGATCCGGGCGTGGCCAGCCCCGCCGCTCCCCGGGTCAACACCTACCCACTCTTGCGCGGTGGTGGGCAGCCTGCGCTTGGGAGCCTGGTTCCGCTCGGCGCTCCCACTGGCACCGGCGGGCTGTTCGGACGCGGCGGCGCGGGATAGGGGGGCAGGATGACACCGGCACTGGCGCAGGTTTTCCGACCGACAATACTCCTTGCCCTCGCGCTGATGGCAGTCATCGTGATGATGATCCTGCCCATGCCGGCCTGGGTGCTCGACACTGGACTCGCCGCGTCCTTCGCACTGGCGATCCTGATGTTCACGGTCACCTTGTTCATCGAGCGACCGCTGGATTTTTCGGCTTTCCCGACGGTACTTCTCGCCAGCCTCATGCTCAGGCTGTCGCTTAACGTCTCGTCCACCAAGCTCATCATCGGCAACGGCCACACCGGCACTGCGGCGGCGGGCCATGTGATCGAAGGGTTTGCCAATTTCGTGATGTCGGGCAGCGTGTTCCTCGGGCTGGTCGTGTTCCTGGTGCTGTTGATCGTGAATTTCATCGTCATCACCAAGGGGGCTGGACGGATGGCCGAAGTGGGCGCCCGATTCGCGCTCGACGGGATGCCGGGCAAACAACTGGCGATTGATGCCGACGTTGCCTCGGGGGCGATTACCCATGAGGAGGCCAAGGCCCGGCGCGAGCGCGAACAGCAGGAAACGACCTTTTTCGGCTCGCTCGACGGGGCGTCGAAATTCGTCAAGGGCGACGCGATTGCCGGGCTGCTGATCACGATGCTCAATATCGTGATGGGGCTGATCATGGGGGTTGCGGTCCATGGCATGGATATCGGCCGTGCCTTCGAGACCTATGCGATTCTTACTGTAGGCGATGGGCTGGTGAGCCAGATCCCGGCGGTGATCATTTCCATCGCCGCGGCGCTCCTGCTTGCGCGCGGCGGGGCGACGGGCTCGACCGACCTTGCCCTGTTCACCCAGCTTGGCCGCTATCCGGCGGCGCTCGGAACCGTCGCCGTGCTGCTCGGTCTGTTCGCTCTGGTGCCCGGCCTGCCGTTTGTGCCTTTCGTTCTCGGTGCGCTCGGTCTCGGCGGGGCCGCTTGGTGGGGAAGCCGGCAAGCGATCGAGCGGGAAGCGGCGGATGCCAAGGCCGATGCCGCGCCATCTGCGGAACAGCCCGCGAAAGACAGCATGGGTGATGTGCTCGATCTCGATGACATCCATGTGGAATTCGCGACCGATCTCGTTGCCATGGTGCTCGACCCGGCAACCGGGCTCGACGCGCGCATCGCCAATATGCGCAACCATGTTGCAACGGTCTACGGGCTGATCCTGCCCGAGATCCGGCTGACCGACGACCCGAGCCTGCCCTCCGGCACCTATGTGGTGCGGATCCAGGGGGTCGAACAGGCGCGCGACCAGTTGCAGCCGGGTCGGGTTCTCGCGATCCTCACCGGTGGCGAGGTGGACCTGCCCGCCGGCGACGATGTGGAGGAGCCGGTTTACGGTGCGCCCGCGCGTTGGGTGCCGGCGGACGCGCAGGAAGAGGTCGCGCTCCAGGGCTGTACCGCGGTGACGCCTGCGGAGGTGCTGGCGACTCACCTTCTCGAAGTCATGAAGCGCAATTTCGCGCGCCTTCTCAGCCTGCGGGCGCTGCGCCGTCTGCTCGACGAGTTTACCAACCTGTCGGACCCGGCCCGCGCCGAGGCCAACCAGCGCCTGCTTGACGAATTGGTGCCCGAGCGCGTGCCGGTCGATCTGTTGCTTTCGGTGCTGCGGCTGTTGCTCGAAGAACGCGTCTCGATCCGCAACTTGCCACTGATTCTCGAAAGCATCGCCGAGGCCCGGCCAGTGTTCACCGCGCCGGAAGCGATCTGCGAACATGTGCGCCAAAGGCTTGGGTTCCAGCTGGTGGCCGAACTCAAGCGGGACGACGGAACCTTGCCGCTGGTGCAGCTTGCGCCGGAATGGGAGGAGACCTTTCTCACCTATCAGACCGACGACGGCGCGCGCGCGGGCGAGGTGGCCCTGCCGCCGGAGGCGTTCAACCGGCTCGCCAATGCCATTGCCGAGCGGATCGCTTCGGCGGGCGAGAAAGGGATCTACCCCGCGCTTGTCACATCGACCCGACGGCGGCGCTTCCTTCGAACCGTGTTGATCGCGAAGGGCATCGCCAACCCTGTGTTTTCCTTCGAAGAAATCGGCACCGAGGCGCGCCCGTCGTTGGTCGGTCTGGTCGCGGCATGAACCAGGCAATCGCAGATCTCCTTGCGCTGGGCGAGGTCTGGGCTGCGGTTGCCTTTGCCGTGTTTCTGCGGGTCGGTGCGGCGATGGTGCTGTTTCCGGCCTTTGGGGAGCGGTCGGTGCCCGAGCGGGTGCGGCTGATGCTGGCACTCGGTTTTACCCTTGTGGTTGCTCCCGCCACCGAACCGGTGATCTCGCAAGAGATCGACGCGGGCGCTCGTCCGGTGACCTTTCTGTTTACCGAAACCCTCGCCGGATTTGCGATTGGCATCGTGATCCGGCTCTTCGTGTTCGCGCTTCAGGTTGCGGGCGCCATTGCGGCCCAAGCGACGTCACTGGCGCAGATCTTCGGCGGCCAACATGCCGATCCGCAACCGGCGATTGGGCATATCCTGATGATCAGCGGGCTTGCTCTCGCGGTGATGCTCGGGCTGCACATCCGGCTGGTGGAGATGCTGATCCTGAGCTACGACATTTTCCCGCCCGGTCAATTCCCGGGCGCTGAACTGCTATCCAGTTGGGGGCTCTCGCGGATCGTCCACGCCTTTTCGCTCGGCTTCACACTTGCGGCGCCTTTCGTGGTGGCTTCGCTCGTCTATAATGTGGCGCTTGGCGTCATCAACCGGGCGATGCCACAGCTGATGGTGGCTTTCGTCGGCGCACCGGCGATCACCGCGGGGGGGCTGTCGCTCCTGCTGGTCACCGCGCCCCTTGCGCTCGGCATCTGGCATGATGCCATGGCCGCCTTCCTCGCCAACCCGTTCGGAGCCTGGTGATGGCCGAAGAGGACGACGACAAGCAACACGAACCAACCCAGAAGAAGCTCGACGATGCGCGCAAGAAGGGCGACGTGCCGCGCTCGGCCGATGTGGGCACCGCGGCCTCTTACGCCGGGTTTCTCGCTGTGGCGACCGTTTTCGGTGCGGGGCTCCTGAAAGACCTCGGCGCCACGCTCGCGGGGCTCCTCGACCGGGCCGGGCCGCTCTCGGAGGAAGTGTTCTCCAGCGGTGGTCAAAACGTCTTTGGCGGGCTGATTGTAGACGTCAGCGCGCATGTGGCACCCTGGATGCTGGTTCCCGCGCTGCTGGTGCTGGGACTCAACATTGCGCTTCGCAGTTTTACCGTGGGTCTCGAAAAACTGAAACCGAAGCTCAGCCGCATTGACCCGATGTCGAATGCGAAAAACAAATTCGGCCGTTCCGGCCTGTTCGAATTTGCAAAGAGTTTCGTCAAGCTGACGATCTACTCGGTGATCCTCGGCATGTTTCTTTGGTCGGTTTTGCCGGAAATGCTCGAAACCCTCGCGCTGACACCGGCGCTGGTGACGGTCGTGCTTCTGAAACTCGGAGTCCGGTTCTTTTCGCTGGTGCTGGTGGTCGCGTTGGTCATTGGCGGGGTCGATTTCCTTTGGCAACACGCCGAGCACATGCGCAAGAACCGGATGTCGCGCAAGGAAATCATGGACGAGGCGAAAAGCAACGAGGGCGATCCTCAGTTGAAGCAGCAGCGGCGTCAGCGGGGATATGACATCGCCATGAACCAGATGCTCGCGGATGTGCCGGATGCGGATGTCGTGGTGGTGAACCCCGAGCACTACGCGGTGGCGCTGAAATGGAGCCGGTTGCCCGGCGAGGCGCCGGTCTGTGTGGCCAAGGGGGTCGATGAGATCGCCGCGAAGATCCGTGAAGCGGCAATGGAGGCCGGGGTGCCGATCCATCGTGATCCGCCGACGGCGCGGGCGATCCATGCGACGGTCGAAATCGGTCAGGAAATCCGGCCGGAGCACTATCAGGCGATTGCAGCGGCAATCCGCTTTGCGGAACAGATGCGCGCGCGGATGCGGGCGCGGGTCGGGCGCGGAATGCGGCCCGGGAAATGAGGCCAGGATGAGCGACCAGTTGAAAACGCTCGAAGCGCTGGTGCAGATGAAGCTCGATGCCGAACTTGCGCGGCTTCGTAAGGTGTCGGAGGAGACCCGGAGGCGGCGCGATGAAATCGCGGCGCTTGGAGCGGAGGTTCAGGCGCGTTCTGAGGTGCTGAACGGGGCCGATTTGGCGGGCGATCTTGCATTGCAGGCCGGACAGGACGCCCGGTGGCAGGCCTGGATTGCCCGCGAAACCAGCCGGTTGAACCGCGAGGCCGCCGAAGCCGCCGCGCGGCGCGAAGCGCAACGCATGAAGGCCAGGCGCGCTTTCGGGCAGGTGCATGCGCTGGGTGAGATCCGGAAAATCGAGGCGGAAGAAAAACGCCTGCGCGACGCGCGGCGTTTGCAAGGATAGGCAGGGGCCCGGCGGTACGGGATCGGCCCGCCGCCGGGGTTGAAGCCCGGTCACATGTCCTGCCGGGCGATATCCGTGATCACGATGTCGAGCACGTTGTTGCCGAGCTCCTGACGGGCAGTCTCGAGCAAGGCGGTGCGCAGTGTTGTCATGTTGGAGCCGGCGGTGAAGACCCCGTCGAACCCGCCGGCATTGGCATGGTTGAACAGCACCTGGAGGAACCGGTCGCGCAGCTTCGGTTCGCGCTGATAGACCTTTTCAGACCCGCCGGCCGGCACTTCGAGACTGACCGACATCACCACCAGCGCGGCGATGTGTTCGCCCTTCACAACCGGAAGGACGAACTGGTTGTTCAGTTTGACGAAATCCGTCGTCGGTTCGCCGTCTTCGCCATGTGCCTCGTCCCCCTCAGCGAGATGCGCCGCCTCCGCAAGCGCGGCGCAATCGCAGGGGCAGGCGCCGGCTTCGTGGCCGTGGGGCTCGGGCGGCGGGCGGAGCAGAAGCCCCGCACCGACGCCGCTGCCGAGCCCGACAAGGGCGATGAGGAGTGGCAGGAGTTTGCCAAGCATCGGTCTGTTCCTCAGAACGGCAGCACGGTGTCGGCGATCTGCTGGCCGTAACGTGGCTGCTGCATGTCGGTGATCTGACCACGTCCACCGTAGGAAATCCGCGCGGAAGCGATCTTGTCATAGGGGATTTCGTTCTGGCGCGAGATGTCTTCCGGCCGCACGAAACCGGTCACCAGCAATTCGCGAAGCTCATAGTTGACCCGCACCTCCTGGGTGCCCTGGATCTGCAACACCCCGTTGGGCAACTGGCCAACGACCGTGGCGGCGACGCGCAGGGTGAGTTTCTCCTTGCGCTTGGTGGTGCCGTTGCCGGAAGACGCGCTGTCCGACGAGGTGGCGACGCCGGGGGCGAGATTGACGTTGCCCATCGGGCCGAGCTGCGGGATGCCGAGCAGGGCGCTGATGGACATCTTTTCCGAGCCCGAACGTTTGCGGCCGGAGCTTGCCGAGACTTCCGCCTTTTCGTCGATTTCGATCACCACGGTCAGGATGTCGCCGGATTGTTGTGCCCGGCGGTCGCCGAGCAGCGAGGACCGACCGGCCGTCCAGAGCGACGCGCCGTCGGACGAGCGGCGCGCGGCGATGTCATGCGGCATCGGTGTCGTCGACATGGCGAGCGCTTCGCGGCTGCCGTCGATTCCGGTCAGGGCGGGCGGTTTTCCGATGTTTTCCAGCCGGTCGCCGCAGCCCGAGAGCGTGACGGCGAGGAGCAGCGTGGCCAGGGGGAAGAGCTTCGAAAACATGTGTCCCTCTCAGTTGGTAAGCAGTGTTGTCGCGGCGGCGCCGACGACGACGGCACCGTCGTCCCGGACCCGGCCCGAGATCGTCTGACGGGAGCCCAGATTCATCACCCGGATCGTTTCACCGGCCCCGGCGCGGCCGAGTGCGCGGCCCTCGGTCGAAATCATCAGGCCGCCCGAGGCGTAGACCAACGGCACCACCTGATTGCGTTTGACCAGCGCGGCCTGGCCGACCTCGCCGGAACGCACCGGCCGGCCGGCATAGATTGCCACCCTTGCTTCGAGGCCGATGACCTCGTCGAGGCTGGTATAGGCGCCCGCGACCTCGCCCTCGCTGAGGGTAAGGTCGGCGGCGGTGATCAGGGTCTGGGCCCGGATGGTGCGGGCCGCGAGCACGGTGTCCGCGAGCCCCGGGGTGGCGGCCGTGAGGAGCAGCAGGGCAAGGAGCGGTCTCATCAGCGCACCTGCGTCGTTGCCGCGAGCATCTGGTCGGCGGCGGTAATGACCTTGGAATTCAGCTCGTAGCCGCGCTGGGCCTGGATCAGCTCGGTGATTTCCTTCACCGCGTCGACGGAGCTTTCTTCCTTGTAACCCTGACGCAGCGAGCCGGTGCCGTTTTTCCCCGGGGCATCGACGGTCGCGGGGCCGGAGGCTTCGGTTTCGAGGAAGGTATTGGAGCCGATCGCTTCGAGGCCCTGCTCGTTGATGAAGGTGGCGAGGGTGAACTGCCCGAGGAGCTGGGCTTCGACCTCGTCGTTGAAATAGGCGTAGATCTCGCCGTCGGAATTGATCGAGATCGCGCGGACGTCGGCGGGGATGGTCACTTCCGGCACCACCGGGTTGCCTTCGGAGGTGACGATCAGCCCGTCGCCGTTGCGCTTCAGCCCGCCGTCGCGGGTGTAGCCGGAGATCCCCGAGGGCAGGGTGACTTCAAGATAGCCTTTGCCTTCGATGGCGAGGTCGAGTTCGCCACCGGTCTGGATCACGGTGCCTTGCTGGATCTGCATGCTCACCGCCGCGGGCCGCACCCCGAGGCCGAGCTGGACCCCGGTGGGCAGGATGGTGCCGTCGGTGGCGTTGATCGTGCCCGGGCGGACCGCCTGCTGGTAGTGCAGATCGGCAAACTCGGCGCGGCGGGCGTTGTAACCCGTGGTCGACATGTTGGCGAGGTTCTGGGAAATGGTCTCGACCCGCATCTGCTGGGCCAGCATCCCGGTCGCTGCGATATGCAGGGCGCGCATGGTTTCGTCCTTTCACTAGAGCACGCCCGCGTTCATTTGCGGCCACGCGATTTGCTCTATCGTTTCGTTTTCGCATGTCGGACGCGCAAACCGGGGCCGGTTTGCGCCGGCATGCTCTAGCGGCCGAGGGCCTGGATGACATCTCGGACCCGCTGGTCCTCGCTTTCGAGGAAGGCCTGGCCCTGTTCGTAGGCGCGCTGGATCTCGATCATCCGGGCAATTTCGCCGATCGGATCGACATTGGAGTTTTCCAGATAGCCCTGCATGATCCGGCCACCCTCGATCACCGGTTCCGCCCCGCCGGGCGCGGCGAAGCGGACGCCGTCGCGGTGGAGCAGATCCTTGGGGTCGGCGGGGGCCCAGAGGCCGATCTGGGTCAGCGGCTGGCCGTCGGCGGACATGGTGCCGTCGGCCGAAATGGCGATCTGGCCCACATCCGGCGGCACGAAAACCGGCGCGCCGCCGGCGTCGAGCAGGCGCAGCCCGTCCGAGGTCACCATGTCGCCGTCTGGCGAGGGGGTGAAACTGCCGGCGCGCGTGAGCAGCGGGCCTTCGGCACCCTCGACCATGAAGAAACCGTCGCCCTCGATCGCGAGGTCGAAAGCGCCGCCGGTGAAACTCACCGGGGCTTGGTCGAAGCGGGTGTCGCGCACTTCGGCGGTGGCCATCGACAGCGACGGGTCCTGCGGCGCCAGCGCCGAGATGAATTCGGCGAAAATCACGCCTTCGCGGCGGTAGCCGTCAGTGTTGGCGTTGGCGATATTGTTGGCGACGGTGCGCATTTCGGTCATCAGGCCGGATTGGCGGGTGAGCGCGGTATAGATGGTGTTGTCCATTCATCCCCCCGCGATCAGCGGCACCACCGTGCCCTGGAAGTAGCTCACCAGGGTCTCCGACATGAAGCCCATCGACAGCCAGAACACCGCGAGGATGGCGGCGAGTTTGGGCACGAAGGTGAGCGTCATTTCCTGGATCGAGGTCAGCGCCTGGAACAGGCCGACGGCGAGGCCGGCGATCAGCGCCACCGAGAGGATCGGCAGCGAGATCACCACGGCGGTCCAGAGGCCGGCGCGGAGAGTGTCGTAGAAGATGATTTCGTTCATCGCCTACACCGGCATCCGCAGGATTTCCTGATAGGCCTCGATAACCTTGTTGCGGACCGTCACCGCGGTTTCGACCGCAAGCTCGGTCTGGGCGAGAGCCTGCACCAGCGAATGGGCATCGGCTTTGCCGATCATCGCGGCCTGGGCGGTTTTCTCGCCCTGTTTCAGGGTGTCGGCGAAGTTTTCGACCGTTTTGACGAAGGCTTCGCCGACGCCCGAGCCGGCTTTCGGTTCCGGGGCTGTGGCCGGCCGCGTGGCCGCGTAGCTTTGCGTGGCAATGGCAGATTTCACGTCCATTCTGGACCTCCTAACGTCTCAGAAGATCGAGCAGATTGCGCGACATTTCCCGCGCCTGACCGAACATCTTCAGGTTGGCTTCGTAGCTGCGGCGCGCTTCACGCGCGTCGGCGATCTCGATGACGAGATCGACATTGGACCCTTCGTAGTAGCCGGTTGCATCGGCCATCGGGTGTGACGGGTCGAAGACCCTGGGTAGCGCGGACCGGTCGAGCCGGACCTTGCCGGATTTGACCCGCCCGGTCGCGCGGCCGCCGTCCATGACCTGTTCGAAGGAAGCGATCTTGCGCCGGTAGCCCGGCGTGTCGGCATTGGCGATGTTTTCCGAGGTGTGGCGCAGGCGGTCGGCCTGGGCCTGCATCCCGCTCATCGCGGTGAATTTGGCGGAAGAGAGAAGATCGGTCATCGCCATCACTTCCCGCTTGCCGCGGTGCGCAGCACCGAGAGGGCCGTCCGGTAGACCGCGAGCGCCTTGTTGTGCTCGCTGAAGGCTTCGGCAGCGGAGAAGATCTCGTTTTCGATCGAGACCGTGTTGCCGTTGGGCGATTCGGCGCCCGGACGGTAGACCTCGTGGACATTCGCCGAGTGTTCTGCCTCATTTGCGAAATAGTGGCCGGGGCGGGTTGCCTGGAGGCCGACGCCCAGCTCCCGGTCATAGGAATCGGAGAACTGCGCCACATCGCGGGCGCGGTAGCCCGGCGTGTCGGCATTGGCGATATTCTCGGCGATCACCGCCTGACGTGCGGCACCATGGCGGGCCATCGCACTTGCCATCGAGAAAATCTTCAGGTTTTCGTACATCGGGGCTTCTCCCTCGATCCGTTTCAACCAAGCCTTAAGACCGATTCCTTTAGAAACGGTTCACGGAGGGCAATAATTGCGGAGAATCGCATGACCCAGATCGGGTTCGAGCAGCTCACCGCCGAGATTTCGGCGATTTCACCCGCCCATGACGTCGGTCGTGTGGTGCGGATCGGGCGTGGGAGCATTGAAGTAGGTGGGCTGAGCCGGGTTGCCGCTCAAGGCGATCTCGTGGAAATCGCCTTGAGCGGGCAGGTGACGCGCCGTGGCGAGGTTTTGAACCTTGCCGAGGATCTGGTGACCGTGCTGCCTGACGGCGATATTGAAGGGTTGCAGATCGGGTCGGCGGTGACGCTGCACGGTGCCAATCAGATTGCGCCGGATGACGGTTGGATCGGCCGGGTGATCGACCCGATGGGGCAGCCGCTCGATGGGCGACCGATCCTGCGCGGTGCGCGGCCACGGCCGCTTCGCGGTCTGCCGACGAATCCAACCGAACGGCGGGTGCTGGGCGAAAGGCTGGAATCCGGGCTCGCGGTGTTCAACACCCTGCTGCCGATCGTGCGTGGCCAGAGGATCGGGTTGTTTGCCGGGTCCGGCGTTGGCAAGTCGACCCTGCTGGCCAAGCTGGCGCGTGGCGTCCGCACGGATGTCGTGGTGATCGCGATGATCGGTGAGCGCGGTCGGGAAGTGCGCGAGTTTATCGAACGCGTGCTCGGGCCTGATGGCATGAAACGCGCGGTGGTGGTTGCGGCGACATCCGACCAATCGCCGCTGGTGCGCCGGCGTTGCGGCTGGACCGCGATGAGCGTGGCGGAGCATTTCCGCGATCAGGGTCGCCAGGTGCTGTTCCTTGCCGATTCGATCACCCGTTTCGCCGAGGCGCATCGCGAGATTGCCCTGGCTTCGGGGGAGGGTGCGGCGCTCCGCGGTTTTCCGCCATCGACGTCGCACCAAATCACGTCGCTTTGTGAACGTGCGGGCACGGGCGCGGGGAGCGCAGGCGACATCACGGCGGTGTTCTCGGTTCTGGTATCGGGGTCCGATATGGAAGAACCGATCGCGGACATTCTGCGTGGCGTGCTCGATGGTCATGTCGTGCTCGACCGCGCGATTGCGGAACGGGGGCGGTTCCCGGCGATCGACCTGTTGAAATCGGTGTCCCGTGCGTTGCCCGGTGCGGCAAGCGAAGCAGAAAACACCCTGATTTCCGCCGCGCGACAGAGGCTTGGGGTCTATCAGCGTTCGGAGATGATGATCCGGGCCGGGCTTTATTCGGCCGGGTCGGATCCGGCGCTGGATGTGGCGATCGAAAGCTATCCGAAACTTGATGCTTTCGTCGCGGAAGATGAGCGGGAGAACACTGCTGCGAGTTTCCGCCGACTTGCGGAATGCCTGAAAACAACGGCGGCTGAAGGGTAGCCGTCTGTTTCAGAGGGTATGGAAGCCGTGGTCGTTTGCCTTGGTTGGCTGGAGTGACGTGTCGCCGGACCCGGGCGGTTGCGTGTTCCCGGGAAAGGTGCGCTCAGATCGACTGAAGTAGGGTCAGCGCGATCGCGCCTGACGACATGCTGCTGGACAGATCGTTGATCTCGGAGCGGACCAGGAACAACCTGTTGAGCTCCTCAAGCTTTTCCGGTTTGGCAAACTGGTCGATCTCACTGTTGCCAAAAACCGCGACGGCTCGATCGCGCATTCGGCTGACCTGGTCGTCGATATCGAGCCCGGCAGCTTCCGCGGGGATACCGAGTGCGGTCTGGAATACCTTCAGCAAGGGTTCACTACCCAGAACCGCGTACCATTTCCCCTCGGGGGTGTTGTCTGCCTCGACGATCTTGCCAAGCTCGCGGTCGAGCGCGAGCGAGAGCCGCATATCTGTGTTCACCTCGCCGACGGCGATCTCGAACTGTCTGGAATTGTAGCTTTCGATTATCCTGTCCGGGAAATCCGAAAGGCGGGTGTTGGGTAGGCTGAGGTCGAAACCGAAGGCTTTGGTCAGCGCGAGGTAACGCTTGTCAACCATCCGGTTGGCGAAACTGTCTCTGTTGAGGGAGCCTTCCTCGAGGACTTTCTGGATGAAGGCCTTGTTGGGAAGGTCTTCATCCAGACCAAACGCGCCGAGGGCCACTTTGAGGAGGCGGTAGTCGTTTACCAGGTCTTCAGCGGTTTGAACCTTGCCGATGTTTTTGGCGAAATACGCCGTGTCGCGCTCCAGCGCAGGAGCTGTTTCGAAGGCTTCCTGTTGCGCGGCGCGCGTTGTCTGGAGGAATTTCCAGCCGGCGATGCCGCCGAAGGGAATGATCGGCTGGAAACTCATGGCTCAATCCTTCCGGCGTGCGCTCAACAGGCGTTCTTCGCGAGGCAGAAGTGTGCGCAGCGCTTTCAAGGCCTGGTAGAACTGGTTATCGATCACCGTCTCGGTCGCTCTGTCAAGCTGTGCCCGGCTGTCGTGATCGGTGAAAACCTGGGAAAGCTGCTCGATTCCACGCAGGAGCTGGTGGCGGGCTTCTGCCTGGTCGGCGTCGCCGGACAGGACGAGTTGGGCGATGTAGCACACCCGGCGCACTGGTGTGTTTACCTCCTCGGGGTGGATCGCATCGCGCAGTCTCAGGATGTTGGCGCTGGGCGTGACGATGGAGAGCCGCGATCTGCGGTCTCCGTTCTCGATCACGGCACCGTTGATGAGCACCCGTTCCCGGGGGCCAAGTTTGAGGACCAGA
>PDWI01003063.1_pt1 | contig 24144 bp, 17 predicted proteins | sample 1430891 | NCBI WGS metagenome assembly PDWI01 (sample SAMN01162508, study PRJNA174530) | Oral metagenome, whole genome shotgun sequencing project. | biome: Marine environment; feature: Marine mammal; material: Swab sample of the gingival sulcus; isolation source: swab sample of gingival sulcus... | reverse complement strand
ATTATTATTATTATTATTATAGATATGCGATTTTTTAAGCTCAAATATGTTTATATCATCTTTCATTTTTAATAAACAATCTATATCATTAATCTTTGTACATATTTTTAATTTAATTGATTTAATAAAATTTAATGAAAGACTATCATCATATTCTATATAAATTTTTTCTGCAATTTCGTACATGTTTAATGCTTTTTTATAGTTTTCCATTCTAAAATAATATTCAGATAAGTAAAGATATAAATCTCCCCCTCTAACAGTTTTATATAAAATAAACATATTGTCGTAAACTTTTTCTAATTTTGAAAGTTTTTTAATAGCATTATTATATGAACCATATTCTAACCAAAACTTAATCCACAGAAAATCTAATATAATTAATATATTTTTATTTTTTTCTTTTAAATCATTTTCTATGCTCTTTAAATATATATCATATTGATAAAAATAGTTTTTATTTTTATTTTTGTTTATACAGGCATTTAAGTATAATAGTATTAAATCTAAAAATATACTTGATAAATTATATTTATTTATATAAAATTGTGCATTTTCTAAATAATACTTAGCCATACTTAAATCGGAATTTTCAAGCATTATAACTGCAAGTCCAATATAAGAATTAGCTATAATTTCTACATTTTCTTCACTAAATTTTTCAAAATTAATTATTTCTATATAAAATTCAGATGCTTTAATAAAGTTTTTCTTTATTAGATAAGACCACGCTATCTTAAAACAAGATTTTCTCTTGAAAATATCTGTAAATAAAAAAGCGCTAGTTTCATATAAATCAATAATTTTATCAAACTCTTTTTCATTAAATAAATATTCAATATTCTTATAACAATTTTTAGATTTTTCTAAAGAATAATCACTACTATTTAAATTTCCCACTTAAATCCCACCTATTTTATAAACCCTACATATCAACTAACACTTATATTATACCAAAACGAACTATATTTTACCATTAATATAAACAAATATTTTTCTATAATTTTTGCATATCAATAAATGAAAAGTCTTGCTCATTATATATTGTACTTTTACCACTTACAACATAAGATATACTACAAACTAAAGCAAAAATAGGAATATATTCAAATCCAAACACTTCTGCACCAATAAATATTGGGGCTAATAACGTTTTGGTTGATGAAGAAAATACCGCCGCATAACCAAGTGCTGCTCCAAGCATAATAGGTAAGCCTAAAAAACTAGAAAAAAACAAACCAAAACTTGCACCTATAGAAAATAAAGGCGTTACTTCTCCACCTTGAAAACCCGCTGCTATAGTTATGACAGTAAATAAAAGTTTCAATATCCAGTCATAAAAATATATCTTACCACCATAAAACGAACTTGATATTAAATTAGTTCCAAGTCCCGAATATCTACCACTATGTATAAAAATAGAAAACAAACTAACAAATAAACCGATAAAAAATATTTTTTTATAATTACTTTTAAATATATCTTTGAAAAATCCTGAAAAATAGCACAGTAATTCGGCAAACAGTTTACCTATAAAACCAAAACAAACACCTAACACTAAAAGTTTTAATAAAAATACGTAGTCTAACTCATAAGTAACACTTAAATCTACACTAAATTTTTCAAGTCCTATAAATCTTGAAGTTGCATAAGATGATAAAGACGCTATTATAGTTGGAATTAAAGCATAGTATCTAAAATAAGATAAACTTAAAACTTCTAAAGCAAAAAATATTGCAGCTATTGGTGTTTGAAATAGTCCAGAAAAGCCAGCCGCCATGCCCGAAATTAAAAGAATATGACTAAACTTTGAAGAGTTAAATTTTTCGCCTACATTATATCCAACTACAGCACCAATTTGTACAGATACACCTTCTCTACCTGCGCTACCACCAAATAAATGTGTTATCCAAGTTGTTATAATAACAAAAGGAACCATAAATAAACTTAATTTATAATTTTCACTTTTAGCTGCCCTAAACACATCTCCCATACCTTTAACTCCACCTATTTTATTATACAAATATACAATAAAAAGTCCGATTAAAGATAAAAAGGGTAATAAATATATATAGTTTATCTCTCTAAACGCTGTTATTTTTAACAAAACAATACCAAACAATGCAGCGATTGTTCCGCTTATAACTCCAACTAATAAAGAAAGTACATATATAATTAATCTATTTCTATTCAAATTAACAACTCATTTCTATACTAAAATATTCTTTTATTTTGTTGATATCAGAACTGCTACCCAATGCAAGCATAAGTTTTATTCTTGCCTTTTGTCCGTTCAAATTACTAGCAAAAATAGCACCCATATTGCTAATAGTTTTTCCGCCACCAACATAACCATAACTATCTGCGACTCTACCCAAAGGACACCTTGATACAATTACAATTACAACATTTTTGTCAATAGCATTTTTAATTCCAGAAAGCATTTCAGGTGGGACATTACCCCTACCCATAGCCTCTATAACTATACCTTCTGCTCCCATATCTACTAAATAATTAATCAAATCAGAATTAGAACCTGTACAAGCCTTTATAAGATAAACTTTTTCAGAAGGCATAACCATACCGATTAAAGAATGTTTTATAGGCTTTCTATAAAATATAACTTCATCATTATCTACTATTCCTAAAGGTCCAAATTCCATACTCTTAAATGTATCAAGAGCCATAGTATGAGTCTTTGTAACTTCTGATGCTGGATTAACTTCATTATTCATAACGATAAGCACACCCATATTTTTAGCACTATCACTCTGCGCAGTACAAATTGCAGAAGATAAATTGCTAGGCCCATCATAACCAAGTTCAGACCCATTACGCATAGCACCAACTACAACAATAGGTTTTACTGTATCAATAGACAAATCTAAAAAAAATGCCGTTTCTTCTAAACTATCTGTGCCGTGAGTTATTACAACTCCATCAATCTTAGCGTCATTAACTAAATCATTTACAACTTTTCTAAGTTCTATTAGCCTATCTATATTCATATGAGGACCGGGATAAGAACCGAATTTGACTTCCCTTATATTGGCAACTTTATCTATATTATGAATCATAGACATTATTTCTTCTGAACTCATCATAGGTATAGCTGCTGAAATTCTTTCATCAACTTTCATAGATATAGTTCCACCAGTAAATACGACAGCAATATTTTTCATAAAAAAACTCTCCTATATATACTAATAAAATGGAAACAAAAAGTCTCCATTTTATTTTAATATTACTACACTTATTTAAGTTTTGATTTGTATTCTTCTTGCATCTGCTCAAGAACTTTACTTGCATCTACTCTATTTTGAACAGATTTTGCTTGTATTTCTCTAGTCTCATCAATACCGCGCATTATAGTTTCCCAAGACTCTTTAAGTGTTTCTATATGTAAACCTGAACCTGAAGCAAGCTCTGCAGTCAATTTAGACTGCATAACTGTATTTTCAGCATTTTTAAGTAATAATTCATTAGTCTTTTTATCAAGTTCAGCCATAGCCTCTGCTTGAATTTTTTGCCTTTTTAAAGCAATAGCTTGAGTTAATCCTTGTTTAAAGATAGGTAATGTAACGATAAATGCAGAATTTATTTTTCTAATAAGGTCAAAATTACCTCTCTGTATTAATTTAATTTGTGGCAAAGATTGTAAAGAAACATGTTTAGCAAGTTCTAAATCATAAATTCTTTGGTCTAATATTTCAATTGCATGTTTTGAATTATTATAATTTACAATATCCATTTGATCACCAGACTCTAAAGACTTATTTTCAAGCAATTTTAGTTCATTATTCTTATAATTTTCTGAATAAATTTTTGCCGCAGCAATATGAAATTGCAAATCTTGATAGTACTGCATATTACTTTCAAACATTCCCTCTAAAACTGAATTGGATTGATTAATTTGATTTTCATATACTTTAAGTTCTTGATATACATCATCAACTTTAGTACCCATAGTTTGATACTTATTAAATATTTTTTCAATAGTACCTTTTGCAGAACCAAAAATTTTTGATAAAAAGCCCTGTTTTTCTTCTTTAAAATCTTTTATATCAAATTCTTCCATTATGTCATTAAGTTTTATAATAAGACTGCTAGATTCTTCAATTTTAGTATTTTTCATCTCATGAAGAACTTTATCTGCAAACTTTGAAATTTCAGTTGCAGTATCTTGTCCATAAGTAATAATTGTATTTGGATTTTTTATATCAATTGTTTCAGAAATTTCTTGTAACTTCTTTGTATCTTCAAGTTCGTGAGTAACTTCATTATCAATTTCTTGAATTTCTGTACTAATTTCTTCTTCATTAATAATTTTTAATTTATTATCTTCCATAATATTTTGGCAAAATGCCCTCTCCTTTTAATTAACTACACTTCTTATACGTTAAACAAAATTTAATTGGCAGGTCTACTGCCTGAAATTTGCCAAGCAAATATTTTTTTGCCTGATTTTGTTTTTATATCACCATTACTATAAACATAAGAACCTGCAGGAACTTTTATATCTTTTCCCAATGTGGTTTTTACTATTATATCGTGATCTAAAATTTTATATGTAGTTGTAGTAGCAGGTTTATTGTTAGTGTTTTCATTTGTTTGTGGTTTATTAGGCTTTTCTTTTTCTTGCCTTTCTCTTTCAAGTCTTTCTCTCTCTTGTCTTTCCTTTTCTTCTTTTTCTCTCTTAATTTTTTCTTCTCTTTCTTTAGCCTCTTTAGTATGAACATTACACTTACCAAAGCTATTTTTACTTTCAACATAAGTCTTACTTGAACCACTACCAATTCTAAATATCTTATCATCTACTAAATCACTTGGACAATAATCTGTAGAACCTTTACCAGATTTTGAACAAATAGATATACTTACCCTACTATTATCAACCTTAGTTGGTTGAGTTCCAGGTATAAACCAATCAGTAACTACTGATTTACCTTTAGGATCTTTTTTAGAAAGTGATGATGGTAAAAGCCCTGAATAAGAGTCTACAGACATTCTAATAAGTCCATATTTAGCAGGACTTTCAAAGCCTTTGTTTTTATAACCACTGTGTACATCTTTCATAATTTCACGCCAATAAACAGCTGTAGCACTAGACGTTGCCTCAACTTCTAAGTTTACATCATTACCCATCCAAATTGCACCAACATAATAAGGTGTAAAACCTGCAAACCATATATCATAAACATTTGAAGTTGTACCTGTTTTACCCGCTACAGGTATTCCATAATTCCCCGGCCTTATAGCTGCCTCATTATTACTAAAACCACCTTCTACTGTAGATTTTAAAACAGACTTCATAAGCCAAGCAACTGCAGGCTTTACAACAAAAGTTTTTTTAGGTTGATTTTCTAATACAACCTTACCTTTAGTATCCAAAACTTTAGTAAAACTAATGGTTTCATTTCTTATACCCTCATTAGCTATAGCTCCATAAGCACCTGATAAAGCATAAGGACTTATACCTTTTGTCATACCTCCAAGCGCTATGGCAGATGGATTTCTATCACTTACAGGACCATCTTTTACTAAACTATCTATTCCAAATTTTTCAAGATAGTTAAAACATTTATCAATTCCTATTTTATCTACAACCTTAACAGCTACGACGTTACAAGACCACTCAACTGCTTTTCTTAAAGTCATAGGTCCTTTGTATCCTGAATACCAGTTTTTAGGCCAAACTTTACCATTTACTCTTCTAGGTGTGTCTTTCCATATAGATGCAGGTGCATAACCGCTATCAAGCGCCGGTATATATGCACCAAGCGGCTTTATTGAAGAACCCGGTTGTCTAGGATTTAAAGCTCTATTATATAGCGCTTGTCCTGTAACATTTCTTCCTCCTGCAATTGCTTTTAATTGACCTGTTTTATAATCAATAATAGTCATAGCAACCTGTGGTTGAACTACACCTTTAGTTGATAACTGAAAATTTTCTCTCTTACAAATTAAAGTTCCATTAGATTTAATTTTGAAAAAGTCAGGTTTTTCTCTTAAAAATGATTTAGATAAAACATATTCTCCTTTGCTATTAAATTTAGCATATTCTCCAGGTATCCCTACAACACCACCCTTAAATGTATGAAATTGTCTTAATCTAACTCTATCTTTATATAACCATCCACCGCCTGAAATCACTCTAACTTGAGAATCATTAAATTTATAAACATCTTTTAAGAAAAGTTTTAATTCAAGCTTATCTTTAACATTTTTAACTTTATAAAAATTAAACATCTTATTAACTTTAAATACTAAATTACCGCCCCCATCTTTATAATAGTCATCAGACGTTATAATAAGATCTCCACTATCAGTTAAACATGTATTATAGTTATTTAATACAACTTTTGCGACACCTCTATCTATCGAAATGATATCTTGCTTTGCATTTCTATAAGCTAACGTATATGGTAAAAATGAATTTTCATAATAAACAAAACCTAAACTTTCAAGCGCAGCTCTCAAACGCTTAACGTCAAAATTTTCCATGCCCGGTTTAAGAGCTTTATTTTTAAATTCAGCTAAATTTATTAGTTTCATTTCTGCTAACTTATTTAAAACTTGATCGCCAGCAATTCCATCAACTGTTAATTTATATTTCTTCTGAAAAGCTGATACAGCACTTTTAAGAACACTATCATAATATTCTTTTTTAACCGCTCCATCTATTTTTCTATCTAACTTATCTTGTATTACAGAGTCAATTGTAGAGTAAATTCTAAGTCCACCTCTATATAACATCGAAGTAGCCTCTTCTCTATTTAAATTTTTAACTTCCATAAGTTTTTTTATAACATCTTTTTTTATCAAATCTATAGGATAAGAATGAAATCTATTTATTACTATAGGACTTGGTTTAAGTTTTTTCATAATGTCAAAATTAATCGCTTTATCATATTGCGCTTGATTAATTACTTTGTTATCTAACATAACTTTTAAAACAACTTTGTATCTTTTAACACAATTTTCATTAAATACAATTGACATTTCCGGACCGTCTTGTCCAATAATTTTATCTCCCGGCTTTATATTGCTAGAATTTACAATTTTAAATGGAGAATAAAGTACATTCGCCTTTGGTATTCCTGCAAGAATTGCAGCCTCAATATAATCAATATCATCAGCATTTTTAGAAAAATATCTCATACACGCTGCTTGAATACCTTTACAGTTAGCACCAAATTCAATAGTATTGAGATAAGACGTTAAAATTTCTTCTTTAGATAATTTGTTTTCTAAATCTACTGCATATTTTGCCTCTTTAATTTTTCTTATATAACCACTCTTTCCTTTTGCAAATCTACTATCAGTAAGATACATATTTCTAGCATATTGCTGAGTTATAGTAGATGTTCCCTGTGGCGAGCGTCTAGTTTTTAGCGATTCCAAAACAGAACCCATAAGTCTTATATAGTTAAACCCTCTATGTTCCCAAAATGTCTTATCTTCAACAGCTACAAAAGACTTAATTATATCCTTATCTATTTTATTATATGGCACAATAGTTCTTAAACCATTATCTTCAACTTTAGATATTTCTTTGCCATTAGAATCATAAATTATAGAGTTTTGGTCTAACAACTTATTCATATCATATTCAGTAATAGGAGGTGTATCATCAACTACATCTCTTACAACTTTAAACAGAATTCCCGCACCTACTACAGCTATAATAAATACAGTTAAAAATAAATAAGATGCGAATTTCATAACTTTATTCTTTTTCTTGTAATTTTTATTTACAAAATTATTTTTATTTCTTCTCATTTTACCTCCTAACACAACTAATTATATAATAACACAAAAATCTATAAAGTAAATATAAATTTAAAATTTATAAGCAAATTTTAATCTTTATTTAATTTATAAAAACATTAATACTATACCGCCTAATACTATTCTATAATAAGCAAAAGGTCTAAAATTATGCTTTTTAATAAACTTCATAAGTGATGCTATTACAAAATATGAAACTACAAACGAAACAAAAGTTCCAACAGCTAAAACTGAAATTTGATCAGAACTAAAATCCGATAAATTTTTTATAACTTTTAAAAATGCAGCCCCACCTAAAACAGGTATCGCCATAAAAAATGAAAATTCTGCAGCAAGTTTTCTACTCGTTCCAATCATTAAGCCACCTATAATAGTCATAGCAGACCTTGAAGTTCCCGGCACCAACGCCAAACATTGAAATAAACCTATGCAAAACGCCATTTTATAAGTTAAATCTTTTATATCTTTATACTTTCTATCGCCAATATCATTTTTATCTACAAGTAATATCCATATACCACCTATAATAAGTGCAAACGCAATAACTGTAGGTTTGAATAAATACTTATCTATTGCATCTTCAAATAAAAGACCAATAGCTGCCGCTGGTATCACTCCTACAACAACTTTTAACCATAAACTTAAAAAATCTTCAATATCTTTTTTTTCAGTAGATTTAGGTATAAGGTCTTTAAAAAAGTAAACAATTACAGAAAAAATTGCACCTATTTGAATAACTATACTGAATATATTTGCAAATGAACCTTCTAAATCAAAAACCTTATTCATGAGAACTAAGTGTCCCGTAGAAGATATTGGTAAAAATTCTGTAATCCCCTCAATTATGCCTAAAATTATAGCCTTAAATATCATAAATATTTCCTCCTAAAAATTCCATAAGTTTATTATTTTTTATTAATTTATTTATGTATATTGAAAATAATAAAACCGCCAGAATAACTATAAAAAATAAAATTGTCAATTTATTAAAACTTAAAAACATTGATATAAAAGTTGAAAAGCCATTAAAGGCAAAGTGAAATATCATACTATAATAAATTTTACCCGTATAATAAACAATATTTGCTAAAACAATCCCTAAAATAGTTGCCAATATAAACTGTCTAATATTTAAATGAAATATTCCAAAAAATAGAGCAGATGTTAAAACAGCATATTTTCTCTCCATACCATTTTTCATAAGACCAATAAAAATAACTTTTCTAAAAAAGAGTTCTTCAAATATTGGCGCAATAATTAAAGCTGAAACTAAAACAAAAACAATGTTAGTTTCAAAGAGTTCAGAAAATATTTTTTCCGCTTCACTTATAGGTAAATATGGGTCTAATAATTTAAATACATAATTAAAAATAATTGACATCACAATACCAAAAATAAGTAATAATACTGATAATCTAACATCAAATTTAAACTGTTTATTAAAAACATCGACCGAAAAAGTGCTTTTTTCTTTCTTATAAGTCTTACAAGTTTCATAATCAAAAACTTCATCTTCATTAAGTTCTGATAATCTTTTTTCATAGTCGATTATATATTTATCTTGTTTTATTGCCATAAACTCATCAAGCCAAATTACCGTAACATAACTAATTACCATTACTAAAATACTAATATTCAAATTCAAATTATTATTTTTTATACCAGCTAATGCTAAAAAGTTGATACTTATAAATGAAAATACAATCATTAATACAAAAAATAAAACTAAATAACATACAGCTATTCCTAAACTTTTTCTCGAAGGGTATCTACTAAAAATTTTCACTTAACTCTCCTGTTCAATATTATTTTCCACTATTGCGCTTACAAACTCTCTAGCATCAAAATTTCTTAAATCTTCAATTTTTTCTCCAACACCAATCAATTTAACAGGAATTTCTAATTCATCCTTTATAGAAAATACAAACCCGCCCTTTGCAGTTCCATCTAATTTTGTTACAACAAGTCCTGTAATATCAGCCACTTCTTTAAATAATTTTGCTTGACTTATTGCATTTTGACCAGTGGTAGCATCTAATACCAATAGTACTTCCTTATTAGCCTCAGGATATTCTCTATCTATAACGCCGTGCATCTTTTTTAGCTCATTCATAAGATTTACCTTATTATGAAGTCTACCTGCTGTATCGCATATTAAAATATCCATTTTTCTTGCTTTGGCAGATTTTAATCCATCAAATATTACTGCTGAAGGATCGCTACCTTCTTCGTGAGATATAAAAGAAACATTTGCTCTATCAGCCCAAACTTTTAATTGGTCTATCGCAGCTGCTCTAAATGTATCCGCTGCTGCAACCATAACTTTTTTACCGTCATTTGCAAATCTACTAGCCATTTTACCTATAGTAGTTGTCTTGCCCGCGCCATTTACACCTATAACTAAAATTACTACAGGAGTTTTACTTTCTAGTAAATCACTATCATCACTTATAAAGTCAACCATAACATCAGCTAAAACTTCTTTTATTTTTGATGGCTGTTTGATTTTTCTTAAAACTAATTCTTCTTTCAAAGTTTCAACCAATTTCATTACGCTTTCATAAGATATATCTGCCATTATTAAAATTTCTTCTAACTCTTCAAACAGATCATCATCTATCTCATCATAATTATTTATAAGATTATCTATTTTATTTCCTATATTTTTTCTAGTTTTTTCAAGCCCACTAAATAAAGATGCAAAGAAACCTTTTTTAGGCTTATCTACAGTTTCTTTTGCAAGATTTAACTCATCTTTACTTTCCACTACAGTTTCATCTGCAAGATTTAACTCCTCTTTACTCTCCACTACAGTTTCGTCTGCAAGGTTTAACTCCTCTTTACTCTCCATTACAGTTTCGTCTACAAGGTTTAACTCTTCTGTATTTTCAATTAAATCTTCTTCATTAACTTTTAATTCTTCGGAATCTACTTCATCAATTTCTAAATTTTTATCTAGCGTTTCTATATTTTCTTTCAAATCCTCTTTGTTTTTTTCCGTACTAAATTTATTTTTAAACCATTTAAACATAATATCTCCTTATTAGTTATAAGCTAAATTTTCCAAAGACATTGAAAAAATAGAACTTATACCTTTCTCTTTCATAGTTACACCAAATAAAGATTTTGCAATTTCCATAGTAGCCTTTCTATGGGTAATAACAATAAATTGTGATTCATTTGCAAAATCTTTTAAATAAGATGAAAACAAATATATGTTATTATCATCAAGCGCCGCTTCAATCTCATCTAATATACAAAAAGGCGACGGCTTATCTTTGAGTATTGCAAAAAGTATAGCAATAGCAGTAAGCGCTTTTTCCCCACCGCTTAAAAGCTCTAAACTTTGAAGTTTCTTTCCGGGTGGTTGTGCATTTATAAGTATTTCTGCATCTAATACATTATCGTAATCAGAAAGTTCTATACTAGCACTACCCCCTCTAAATAAACCACTAAACGAACTTGCAAAATTTTTATTTATAGACTTCATACCTACAATAAATTTTTCAGACATATCTTTATTCAAATCTAAAACTATATTAGTAAGTTTTTTATGAGTGTCTATTAAATCTTTTTTTTGCGTATTTAAAAATTCATATCTTTCATTAACTTTTTCATATTCCTCTATTGCTAATGTATTTATACTACCAAGAGATGCAATTTTAGCTTTTAACTCTTCTCTATACGATTTACTAGCTTTAACACCAGTGTCTACCTTAAATTCGTCCGCTTCTAATAAACTCATATTATAAGTTTCCCAAATTTGCTTTATCATTTCTTCTTTTTTAGTTTCAAATCTAGCAATTTTAAGTTTAAAATCATATATTACATCTTTCATATCAGCTACTTCATTTTCACTTTGTTTTATATCATTAGAAACATTTTGTATTTTAGCTTTTAAATCATTAATTTTAAAATCAATATCATTTAAACTTAAAGTTAAACTTTTAAGACTATCTAAAATTGATTTTTTTTCTTCTTCACTCTCACTTATAACAGAATTTATTATTAAAATATTTTCCTTAATTTTATTTATATCGTCTGCTAAAATCTCTTTACGCTTTTCTCTTTCGCTTATTAAGTTATTTTTATCTTCATACTCTCTATTTTTATTTTCTAACTCATACTTTATTTCCAAAAGTTCATTTTCAATAGCTCTATTTTCCTCTATTCTTTTATTGAGTTTTTTGTTACTTTCTCCAAGTTCATTATCGAGAATATCTATTATAGATAAAAGCTTATTTATTTCAATTTCGTCAAGCTTAAGTTCACTGTTAGCATTATCAAATAAAACACCAACATCACTCAAATCTTTGTTTTGAATTTCAAGATTTTCTTTAATATCTTCTATAGCTTTGTATTCATTAGAAATCAAATTTCTTTTAGCATCAATTTCAATTTCAATTTTATGAACACTTCGTATATAATCATCAATTTTTTCTTTTATAATAATTATATCACTATTAATAGCTTTTATGTTATCTGTTATATTTTTCTTTTGAGTTTCTAGTGAACTTAACTTAATATTTAAACTTTCTAACTCTTTTTTATAATTAGATAAGTTATTTTTATCTGAAAGTATTCCGCTTTTTAAGTTATTTTTATGACCACCTGATATACTACCGCCAATATTTATTACTTCGCCGTCAACAGTTACTATTTTAGAACCCAAAGGTAGTTTATCTATTGCATTTTTAGCATCTGTCATATTTTCAGAAACAAAAACATTATACAATAGATATCTAATAGCAGATTCATACTCATCGTCTACCTTTATAAAATCTAATATGTGTCCATTTAACCCTTTAATTTCACTTACTTCAATTTTATCTTTAACTTTTAAATTATCTAAAGGCATAAACGTAGCTCTGCCCATTTTTTTGTTTTTTAGAATCTCTATATATTTTTTTGCATCATCATAATTTTTGCATACAATATTTTCTATTCTAGTTCCTAAAATCTGCTCTACAGCTAAAATATATTTAAAATCAACATCTATAATATCTGCTATTGAACCGTATATATTTTTATCATTATTTTCCCTAGCCAATAACAAAACATCTTTAGATGCGCTCACAAAAACAGAATGATTATCAATATTATACTGCAAAGTATTGATAGTAGCTTTAACTTTTTGTTTTTCTAAATTAATATCATAAATTGAATTAGTTACATTTGATAATAAGGTTTCCTTATCAGCTATAACCATCTCTAAATCTAATTTATTTTTATTTTCTGTATCTAACTTTTTATCAAACTCACTTTTTTCATCAGTTTTTAATTTTAAATCCTCTGTATTTTTTTTTGAACTATTAAGATAATTTTTTAATTCTTCATTTAATCTACCTAAAGTGATATTTATACTTTCTTTTTTAGCAGATAACTTTGTAATATCAATTTTCAAATTAGAAACATTATTCTCTTTATTTCTTAAATCAGCCTTACTCAATGCTAACTTTTCATATTTCTCTGTTAAATTAAAATTTTGATAATCTATATCACTCTTTGCAGATTCAAATAACAAATTAGTTTTATCATAATCTTCTTTTAATCTTTTAATTTCAAGCTCGAGATTTTTTTTCACATCAAAATCTAAATTTTTTTCTAGTAAATCAAGTTCTAATATTAAATCAGCTTTCTTTTCATTATAAAAAGATAATTTTTCTTTTTCTTTTTCAATATTACTAGACAACTTATAATCAGTTTCTCTATTTTTAGTTAAGTTAAAATCTATCTCTTCTCTTTCACTATTTAGATCATCTAGTTTTACTTTTAAGTTTGAAAACTCTTGTTTAAGGGAAAGTATATTATTTATTTTAAACTCACTATCCTTATAAATCTTTTCCAAATCATTTTCATAATTAACTATCTTATTGGTAAATGTGTCTATATCAGATAAAAACATAGTTATTTCTATCTCTTTAAGTTCTTTATTTAACTTATTATAAAGTTTTGCATCTTCCATTTGTATGCGTAAGGGCTCTACACGTTCCTCTAACTCATTTATAATATCTTCTATTCTTTCAATATTTATTTTAGCCCTATCTAGCTTTCTTTCCGCATCTTCTTTTTTTATTCGAAGTTTTGCTATGCCAGATGCCTCTTCAAATATCAGTCTTCTATCAGCCTTATCGCTAGAAAGTAATTTTTCTATTCTACCTTGTCCAATTATAGAATACCCTTCAACTCCAATTCCCGTATCGGCAAAAAGATTTTTTACATCTTTCAACCTACAAGAATTTCCATTTATCTCATAAGAACTTTCCCCTGAACGATATAACTTTCTAGTTACTTTAACATCACTATATTCAATAGGCAAGTAACCTTTAGTATTATCAAAAGTTAAAGAAACTTTAGCATAAGATAATGGTTCTCTTTTAGTAGTTCCATTAAAAATAACGTCCGACATTTTTCCAGCTCTTAAAGTTTTTTGCCTTTGCTCTCCAAGAACCCACCTAAATGCATCTGTTATATTACTCTTACCACTTCCATTTGGCCCCACAATACAAGTTATTCCATCATCAAAATTAACACTTGTTTGATCTGCAAAACTTTTAAAGCCTTTTATCTCAACATTTTTTAACAATTACTCACCCTTAAAATTAACTTTAACTATTTTATACGCTACCCTTGCAGCCTCTTGTTCAGAAGCTTTTTTCGACTTACCAACACCCTTTGCAATAGAAATTCCGTTTACTACAAGTTCGCTAGTAAATTCCTTATTATGCTCTGGCCCTATAGCTGAAATAAGATTATACTTAATATTTGTTATAGATTTTGATTGTAAAAACTCTTGTATAGCTGATTTATAATCATCAAAAATTTGACCTTTAACTGAAATTAATACGTACTTTTTAAGTATTATATTTATTATATTCTTAACAGTTTCATAATCACTATCTAAAAATATTGCAGCTAAAACACTCTCAAAAACATCGGCAATAATAGATGGTCTATCTTCTCCACCTGTCGCTATTTCACCCTTACCCAAATACATAGTTTCCCCGATATTAAGAGATTTACCAACAGAATACAAAGTCTGTTCACAAACAATATTAGACCTTAATTTACTAAGTTCACCCTCTGTTTTCTTTGGGTAATTTTTAAATAATATCTCACTAATAGCAAGTTCTAATACGGCATCTCCTAAAAATTCATACCTTTCATAATTTTCTAAATTTGATTTGCTTTCATTTGTATATGAACTATGTGTAAGTGCAGTTTTCAATAAATTTATATCTTTAAATTTATAACCTAATTTTATTTCTAATTCTTCTATCAATTCTAATCTATTCATAAATCACCTCCATAATATATACAAAATTTTCATAATAATCATCTTTTTAAAATAACACATAATTTTAACATAAAAATAGTATTTTTTCAACTTATGATTAATTAAGTAAATCTCCATTTCTAAGTTTTGTCCTGTAATCATTAAATATAAAATCTAGCTTATTTAATTTTTTTAAAACTTTTCTTTCCTCATCCGTTGTAACAATTATCTTTTGTATCCCGCCATTACCTATAACTATTCTTTTATCCGCCATAAGCGAAAGTATAGGGTCATGCGTCGCTATAAAAACAATTTTATCTTCATCAAGAAGTAAATCTAAAGCTTTTTTTCTATCTATACCCGCATTTTCAATCTCATCTATAAGTATTATTGGTGATTTAGAAAGTATAGCTGTATCAGCAATCATAAGCGCTCTTGACTGTCCACCGCTAAGGCTTGTTATTGACTGATTTAAATTAAACTTTTCTCCAGCTAAGTAGTTTGCTGACTTAAATATTTTTTCTATAATCTCATTTTTATTTTTCACCATTCTACTAACAGCGTGCATATCTAAAAACTCTTCAACACTTAAATCCATAACAAAATTCATGTTTTGTGAAAGTTGTGCGACTAGCTTATTCGCAGTATTAAATCTATTTTTCTTATCTACAATTTGATTATTTACAAGTATCTGCCTATTTGTCGGAGTATCTCTATCAGCAGCCCACTCTATATCGGCAAGAAGTCTACTTTTACCTGAACCCGTTGGACCAACTATTGAAATAATTTCTCCACGATTAATAGATAATTTTTCAAAATTTTCTTTCACTCCATTTTTACACGTTCCTGAAATAATAGTAATATTTTTAATGCTATCATCTTTATCTAGTCCCAATAATTCTAAAACACTATCAAAATAAATAGTAAAATTATCTATAAATTTATTACCTGTTAAAGCCTGGTTATCTTTAAGGGTATTATCTATATTTTTAGCTATTTCATTTATAGACATCTCATCATCATAAAGGTAATCTAAACCGCTTTCAGTAAAATAACTTTTAACAAAAGAATATTCATTAGTAAGTTCTTTTAACTTAATATTTAAAATTTCATTTTTTCCCATACATATCCTTATTTTTTCTTTAATTCAAGTTTTCTTACATTACCGAGTTGATACTTCTTACCAATTCTAGTTTCTCCAAGACAATAAGAACAAAGGGCGCTAGGCATTGGAAACCGTAATTTCATTCCGCTAACTGTATCTATATCTTTTTTATCATCCATAATTAATGTCATCAATTCAAAAGCACCTTGACCCGTTAAACCATTTATATTGATTATTTTTGCAGATGGATTTACTATTGAAACCCTACTAGCAAAAACTTCCCTTTCTGCTTGTGAAACTATATCCCCTTTGGTTATAGTTACTATATCAGCACTTCGAAGCATAGGTCCAATTTTTTTAGGAGTATGAATTCCGCTAAGATTATCTATAACACAAATTGCTAAAATCTCTTTTATATATGGAGAACACCTATTACAAAGCCCAGCACTTTCAGAAATAAGTAAATCAAAACCTTCTTCTACACCCCAATCTACAATTTCTTCAATATTTGCTACAAAATAATGGTCGGGACAAACTCCGCCAGAAAGACCTTTTTTTACATTTACACCTATTTTTTCATAAAGAATATCATCATCTGTATATAAACAGTCAAATTTTACAACTCCAACTGATATACCTTGATTCATAAGTTCTTTTATTGTCTTTATAATTACAGATGTCTTACCAGAAGACGGAGGTCCTGAAAAAATAATAAGTTTCATTAATTTTTATTCCTATTAAATATTTCCACAAGCTCTTTAAGTTTAGCATCAGGGTTTGAATCATTTAAAAATTCCCACCCAGGAAATACAAAAGTTTCATTTCCAAAAAGTCTATTTTGAACATTTTTATTTACACTTGGGAAAAAACCACCATTAGCCAAAATATTTGCAATATCATCTCCCGTAAAAAGGTCAACCAAAGGTTTTACCTTATCTCTTTTAGATTTTTTAGCAAGTAAAAATATTGGACTTATTATAGCCCCTTCAAGCGGCCAAACAGATTTCAACGGAGATTTTGCCATATTAGTAAAAAAATACGGCATTACAGATATAGCAATATCATTATTTTCTCTTGCTGTTTTAATCATTTGCGAAGGATGAAGATTAACTTTGAAATTTTTAGCAAGTCTTACTATACCTTCTTCTCCATATAATTTATATATACCTAACAAAACTGCATTAAATAAATCAAAATCGTGTAAAGGCAAAGCAACAGAATCTTCAAAATCGCTAGACAATAAATCTTCCCAACTATTTGGAAATTTTCTACCATTTAATTTTTTCTCATTTACTATAAAAACAGCCGGAACAACCGCCATTACAGAATAAGCAGATTTAGGGTCTTTTAAGCTAGCGAAAATTTCTGCATATTCTTTTTGCGATGACATATCTTCAAAAATTTCCCTATCTACAAACTTACCTATATATTTTTTATCAAAAAACACATCAAACCCTGCCGAAACAAACAAATCGGGAATATCATTTTCATCATTAGATGAAAGCGACTCTTTTAGCCAATCTAAACCCATAGAGGCAGGATTTAACTGCATAGAAACAGTTTTAAAATAATCTTTATTTTCATTTTTAAATTTTGCAATCTTTTCCATTAAAGGAACTCTTACAGGGCAAGGAAGTATGCCCTTAACAACTACATCTGCATCTACTTTAATTGCATTAGTAATATCTGTATTTAACGTTACATCAAACTTATGAGAATTTGTCTTAATAAGATTTATTTTTTTCTCATACTCATCTATATCAAACCCTTTTTGACTTAAAAGGTCTTTTAAACTCAATATATTCCCAAGCTTTTCAATTAATTTATCATCATCTTTTATAACATTGTCCTTTATAAGTTCATTCCTAATGACCTTATCTTTCATAAGTTCTAAAAGTTTTTTATCTGTATATTTCATATAACACCCCTTATGCTTTTATTACATAATATAATAACATAAAACTCAATTTATTTCACTCTATTTTACTATTTATCTAATGTAAAAAAATACATTTTAAAATCTAAATACACCTAAAATAATATAAATTTGATATTTAAACTAATTTATGATATAATTACAACTTGTGAGGTGAATTTATGAAGAAAATTATAACAATAATGTTGGTTTTAACAGTAATATTTGGATTTTTAAATGTAAATGCAAATGTTAACAAAAAAAACAATATTAAAAAATATAAAAAAAATAATATTGAAGTTGTAGAAATTGGTAATTCAGAAAAAAATAAAACCATAGAAATACCTGAAATTATTAAAAAGCTAATATTATTACCAAAAGATTATAAAAATATAGCTAATATAATAAGTAATTATTTTTATAATCTAAAAAGTATTTCTAGTATTGAAGTAATTGAAATTCCTGAAATTAAAAAGGAAGTCAAAAAAGATGATGCTGTTACTAGCAAAAAAGTTGATGTAAATAAAATCAAAAAAACAACTAACACAGTAACTACTAAAAATATAGACAATAAAAATACTGTTGCAGATAAGAAAAATAATATTACACAAAAAGAAAGTTTAAAAAAGAAAGTAGTTCAAAAAAAAGTTGTAAAAACAAACAAAATTAGTAACAGCACAAAAACTAGTAAAACTACGCATAAGTTTGGGATAGTTAAAAGAAATTATAATTTAAGAGCTAGATTAAACATAACAAATGAAGATATAATAGCTTTACAAAAAGCAATTATAAGTGAAGCGGGTTATCAATCATATACTACAAAATTAGCCGTTGCAAACACTATAATAAATAGAGCGTTGAGCCCTAGTTTCCCTTCTTCAATTAGAGGTGTTATTTATCAAAGGGGACAGTTTTATGGAAGTAACACAGATAGATATGTTAAGATTAAACCAACTCCGTCATCTAGAAAAATAGCTATGGATGCAATATCAGGTCTTAACAACATAGATAAATGTTTATATTTCAACAATGCTCCATTTAAATTTAAATCAGAAAGCGACCTATACGGCGTAACTGCTGATGGAGAAAGATTCTATTATTAATAGAAACTGTTAAAGAAAACAAATATTAAACAATAATTATAAAAGCCACCGTATTTATTAAATGCAGTGGCTTTTTTATCTATTTAGAAATAACTATTTTATAATAGATATTAGATGTTATTTTGAAAATAATATAATATACAAGTCCGATTATAATAGTTATCATAACTAAATTTTTAAAATAAACGCTATATGCACCTATACTAAATATACAAAGTAGTTGATATACAATTTTAGAGGCAACAAAACTGTGAATAAACGCCGTTATCAAAGGCAATAAGAATAACCACAATACTTGTTTTGAAGTTGATTTTTTTATAAGATTATTATCAAGTCCAACATTTTTCATAATACTATAATTCTTTCTATCTTCATACCCTTCACTAACCTGCTTATAATAGATAACAAGAACAGTTCCTGATAAAAATAGTATCGTAACAACAATTCCTGTAAATAGTATTCCACCATAAGCTTGTATTAAAGAATCCATAACATCTTTTTTAGAGTCAATAATACACTTATAATAACCTATTTTTTTATTTGCCCTATCTTTAAAATCTTTTCCCAAATTTTCAACATCAAAATGTACCTGCACCCTAAAATCGTTAAACTTGTGTATCTTATAATATTTTGAAATTTCTTTAAGTATTTCAATATTTGGAACAATAATTTTGTATGTTTCAACGCCAATTCTACTATCGGGAAGAACATCTAAATTTTTAACTTTATAAGATTTCCCAGCTATTTTAAAGTTGCCATTTTTAATATCATCTTTAATTTTAATTCTACTATTATTTTGTGAAATCATAACTTCATCTTCATTAAGACTTACATTTTTCCCAAAAGCTTTATTATAAGCATCTAATGTTTCAACTTGTATATAACAAAAATCGTCAACATCTTTAGCCGCACTAACATTAAAAAGTTCATTTTCATTTCTACGAACCCTAGTAAAAACAATAGGATTTACCATTAAATTTTTAATCTTTTCATCTTTATTTAAAATACTAGAAATAGCTTTTTCAGCTTCAATTTTATTTTCCAAAATGTTATCAGAAATCTGTTTCTTAGAATACCACTCTAACCTAAAATCTCTATATATTCCAACTTCATCAGTTTTATATATGACATTATATATAGTTATAGATGCCGACATTGTAATTATAAGACCCGTTAGCATTATACAAACGCTTGCAAGCCCAGTAGCATTTTTTTTCATACGGTAAAGCATGCCCGATATAAAAATAAACTTATCTTTTTTATAATAACTATTACTTTTACGAAAAGTCTTTAAAATAAATATAGATAAACCAACATACAAATGATAAGTTGCAACCATAACTATCATAGCAGCTACAAAAAACATACCTAAACTTTTAATATTTCCCTCTGTTGTAATGGCGATATAATAACCAATACTTAAAAGTACTACACCTAAAAGAGTTATAAACCACTTTATTTTAGGCTCTTTTTCCGCCCTTTTTGACTTATTAATAAGTTCTATAGGAAGAGAAAAACGAATGTTAATTATATTATAAATATGTATTATTATAAAAGTTAAGCCTACAAACATTGTAGTTATTATAAATACCATAGGCAAATATTTGTAAGTAGACATATCCATAACAGAGTCTTTTAAAATTTTAGTTACAGCTAAGAACATAAGTTTTCCAAATACAAAACCTAAAACAGATGTTAGAAAAACAATTAAGAAAAAACATATAAAACTTTCAAAAAATACTATTTTTCTAATATGCTTTTTTTCAAGCCCAAGAATACCATATAGTGCAAGTTCTTTGTTTCGCCCCTTTATAATATAACTATTAGAATATAAAATAAATATAAAAGTAAATAAACCAATTACAAATATGCCATAAAAACTTAAAAGACCAAATGCATGTTTTTTCTTAACATAATCGCTAAACGATATATTCATAAATATTTGTAATAGCGAAAGCATAATTGAAGAAGAAAGCACAAACGCCATAATTTTAAGCTTATTTGCATAAATATTTTTTCGCGCAAACTTAAATGCTAAACTTAAACTCATATTATCCCCTCTTTCTCTGAATCACGCTTTGTGCATTGTTTATTTTTTCCATAAAACTAAGTCTATCTTCATCGCCCTTATAAATTTCGTGATAAACTAAACCGTCTTTTATAAATAAAACTCTCTTTGCATAAGATGCACTCATTACAGAGTGAGTTACCATAATCACGGTATGCCCCTCATTATTTATCTTTTGAAATATATCCATAATATTATTAGATGAAGTAGAGTCGAGAGACCCCGTAGGCTCATCTGCTAGAACTAAACTTGGCTTTGTAATAATCGCCCTTGCAATAGCAACTCTTTGCTTTTCTCCGCCTGAAATTTCGTGCGGAAATTTATTAAGTAAATCTTCTATACCCAAAAGTCCTTGAATTTTAGATAACCTTCTATCCATTTCAGCCTTTTTAATATCAGATAATACTAAAGGTAAATATATATTATCTCTATTATTAAAAGTTTCAAGAAGATTAAACTCTTGAAATACAAACCCAAGTTCACTGCGTCTAAATTTTGCTATATCTTTATCTTTCATAGCAACTATATTTTTACCATTAATTTCTATATAACCGTCAGTCGCCCTATCTAAACTAGCAATTAAGTTTAGTAAAGTTGTTTTACCTGAACCAGATTCTCCCATTATAGCTATAAACTCTCCCTTTTCAGCAGAAAAATTTACATTAGACAAAGCTTCAACCTTTGCCCTACCCTTACCATATATTTTTTTTACATTTTTAACTAAAAGCATAATTACCTCCCTTTAACTTGATAAATGTATTTTAACAAAAACCTATTTTATTTGCATTTATTTAAACTTACAAAATTTAGTTATTTCTTACAAAACTGAAAGTAAAACCTAAAAATATTAATCCAAATACACTTTATTTTAATTTAATTTTATCGTATAATTAGCCTAGGAGAGTGCTATGGATAAAAAAATTAAAATTATGATAATAGAAGATGATAAAATAATATCTTCAAAACTAAAAAAAGCATTGGAAAAATGGAACTACTCTATTTGTGAAGTTTCTGATTTTTCAAATATATTAGAAGAATTTGAAAGTGAAAAACCACATTTAATATTACTAGACATATTACTACCTTATTACAACGGCTATCATTGGTGCACGAAAATTAGAAACAAAAGCAACGTACCCATAATTTTTATATCATCAAAATCAAATGATATGGATATTATAATGGCTATGCAATTTGGTGGAGATGATTTTATAACAAAGCCTATAAATATTGAAATTTTAGTTGCAAAAATTTCTGCACTTTTAAGAAGAAGTTATGATTTTATTAAACTTAATGATGAGTTAGAATATAAAGGCGTTAAGCTAAAACTATCAGAAACAAAAATAATATATAAAAATAAGGATATAGAACTTACCAAAACAGAACTTATGATTGCAGACGCACTTTTTAAAGAAAAAGGTAGCGTTGTATCAAGGTCAAATCTTATGGAAAAATGCTGGAAAGGTGATGATTTTATAGACGATAATACTCTTGCAGTAAACATAACTAGATTGAGAAAAAAACTAAAAGAAATAGGACTTGAAAACTTTATACAGACCAAAAAGAAAATAGGTTATTTTTTAAAAAAGGAAATGTAAATGGGGAAATTAAAAGAATATATAAGAGAAAATATCATACTATTTGCTTGGACATTTTTTATACTACTAATTTTTAAGTTTGTATTTTATCTTGCAAATCTAAATACAAAAATTTACAATATAGCATTTTTAAGTATAATAACTATTTTCTTTATTTTAATAACAATTAATTTTATAAACTTCAAAAAAAGTCAAAATAAAGATAAAGAAATAGCTAAATTAAAAGCTAATCTTTTAAACCTAAATAAAGCATATATTGAATATAAAACCGATACTAGCGACTACTTTATGATGCTAGTTCATCAAATAAAAACACCTATAACTGCAAGTTCATTACTTTTAGAAGATGAAAATATATCAAAAGATGAACTTAAAAAACAAATTATGTATATAGAAAATTATGTAAATATGCTATTAACATTTCTAAAATTAATAGATACAAAAACAGATATGGATATTTATAAAATCGATTTAGACAAAGTTATAAAAGAAATCATAAGAAAATACTCCATACTATTTATATCAAAAGGCGTACAACTAGAATATAATATAGAAAATGTAAAAGTCATAAGCGACTCAAGGTGGTTAAGTATATTAATTGAACAAATAATTTCAAACGCAATAAAATATACTGAAAAAGGAAAAATTAAAATATATTTTAAAGAAGATACCCTTTATATAAAAGATACAGGTAAGGGAATAAAAAAAGAAGATATAAACAAAATATTTGATATGGGCTATTCCGGTTTTAACGGCAGGATAAACCAAAAGTCTAGCGGACTTGGTCTATATCTAGCTAAAAAAATTGCAATAAAATTAAACATTGATATAACTGTAAAATCTGAACTTCATAGTGGAACGGAATTTGCAATAAAATTTAACCCAGACATAGTATAAGCTTAATATAAAACTTTAAAATAAATCTAAATACAAAGTTATTTGCAAAGCTTACGCTACCTTTTATACCGCTAATTATTTATAATTTTTTTAGACTCTATTAAATTTATTCGTTACATAATAAAACTAAAATATATATTTACATAAAAAACAAAAGCTATTAGCTAAACTCAACAAAAAAAACCATAGAAAACTTTCTATGGTTTTTTTAAACTCAAATTATTTGAGAAATAAACTATTTAATTACTTAATTATTTTAGCAACAGCTCCTGCTCCAACTGTTCTACCACCTTCACGGATTGAGAAGTTTTGTCCTTCTTCTACTGCGATTGGTGCTATTAGTTCGATTTCCATTTCAATGTTGTCGCCAGGCATACACATTTCTACGCCT
>PDWI01003062.1_pt1 | contig 24147 bp, 23 predicted proteins | sample 1430891 | NCBI WGS metagenome assembly PDWI01 (sample SAMN01162508, study PRJNA174530) | Oral metagenome, whole genome shotgun sequencing project. | biome: Marine environment; feature: Marine mammal; material: Swab sample of the gingival sulcus; isolation source: swab sample of gingival sulcus... | reverse complement strand
TCGTATTATTCAGCGGGCTGGTCGTTTTACCAGGCCGAGCGGAAAACTGACGTTGACAATGAACTCAAACCAGGCTGTGAAAAAGGATTTACTACATTTTCTTGAAGCTATGCAGAAAGCAGCCTGAAAAACTAAGCACTTTTCCAACGTCTTTTATGCAACGTTGGGGTTAATATCGCAGATACATCATCGAATGGTTAAGTAAAAATGAAAACCACCAGCAACTCGGTGGTATCATGAGGTCGGCCTTGGGGTTTCATTGAGTGTTGTTCGATCTGAACTGTGAAAGTTGACAAAGACGATGCGTTTTATAAATGAAATAGTGATAGTTCCATAAAGCCTGAAAGTTGAGTCCCCACGCTTGCTATTTGATGCGGCATATGGCATTTAATAAAATTTATAAATAATCGTGGATACTTTCGAAAGGAATGTGAATGATGGAGGACCGCTACAACCCGGCCGAGGTTGAGCCCAAATGGCAAAAATACTGGAATGAAAAACAATTGTTCAAGGTGACCGAAGATACGTCTAAGCAGAAATATTATCTTCTGGAGATGTTCCCATATCCATCGGGTAAGATTCATATCGGCCATGTGAGAAATTATACCATTGGCGATGTAGTGGTCCGGTACAAACGAATGAAGGGGTTTAACGTTATCCATCCCATGGGCTGGGATGCGTTTGGCATGCCTGCAGAAAATGCGGCCATTGATAATAACACCCATCCTGCCGTCTGGACCTATGAAAATATCCGGACCATGCGGGCCCAGTTAAAGAAAATGGGATTTTCCTATGATTGGGATCGGGAAATCGCCACCTGCCGGCCCGAGTATTATAAATGGGAACAATGGCTGTTCCTTCAAATGCTTGAAAGAGGGATGGCGTACCGCAAGGAATCCTACGTCAATTGGTGTGAAAAATGCCAGACGGTTCTTGCCAATGAACAGGTGGAGCAGGATTGCTGCTGGCGCTGCTCTAAGCCAGTGGAACAAAAAAAATTGTGGCAATGGTTCTTCAAGATTACGGATTTTGCAGAAGACCTGTTGGTGTATTGCGATGACTTGCCCGGATGGCCGGACAAAGTCACCACCATGCAGAAAAACTGGATCGGTAAAAGTATAGGGGCTGAGCTGAAATTTAAAATTGAGGGGCGGGAAGAGGACCTCAATGTGTTTACCACCCGACCGGACACCGTGTTTGGAGCGACCTTCATGTGTCTGGCACCAGAGCATCCCCTGGTGGAGGAATTGTCTAAGGGCACAGAGCAGGAAGCAGCCGTTGCCGCTTTTGTGGAAAAAGTCGCCAAACAGGAGCGGTCTGTCGATGGTATTGAAAAACTTGAAAAAGAAGGGGTGTTCATTGGCGCTCATTGTATCAACCCTGCCACCGGGGAGAAGATTCCTGTATATACCGCCAACTTTGTGTTGATGGAGTATGGTACCGGTGCCATCATGTCCGTGCCCTGTGGTGACCAAAGGGACTTTGAATTTGCTAAAAAGTATGGCCTTCCGATTCGTATCGTTGTTCAGCCAGAAGGAGAAAAATTAGATCCAAAAACCATGACCGAAGCCTTTTCAGGTCGAGGGGTGATGGTGAATTCCGGCCAGTTTGACGGTATGGACAGTCATGCTGCGCTGGAAGCCATCACCAATTGGCTGGATGAAGAAGGCCGTGGGAAAAAAGCAATTTCCTACCGTCTACGCGACTGGGGGATATCCCGTCAAAGGTATTGGGGTACCCCCATTCCAGTGATTCATTGCCCAACCTGCGGGGTAGTATCGGTACCGGAATCTGATTTGCCCATCACCCTGCCTGAAGATGCAAACTTGCTTGAAAAGGGCGGATCTCCACTGCCGGCCCTGGATTTTTTTGCCAAAACCACCTGTCCGTCCTGCGGTAGAGAAGATGCCCGCAGAGACACTGATACCATGGACACCTTTGTGGAATCATCCTGGTATTATTTGAGATATTGCTCGCCACGGTTTGAGCAGGGCATGTTTGATCCCGACGCCGTGAAATACTGGGCGCCGGTGGATCAGTATATTGGGGGGGTGGAGCATGCAGTGCTTCATCTGTTGTATTCAAGATATTTTGCGCGGGTACTTAATGTCCTGGGGATGATTGAATTTAAAGAGCCGTTTACGCGCCTGCTTACCCAGGGCATGGTGTGTAAGGAAACCATGACATGCCCAGAACATGGCTTTCTTTTTCCAGAGCAGGCCCAGAAAAAAGGGGCGGGGCTCGGCTGCACCATGTGCGGCCAGGATGTAGAAGTCGGACGGGTGATCAAGATGTCCAAGTCCAAAAAAAATGTGGTGGACCCCAACGCCTTGCTGGAACAATATGGCGCGGATGTGACCCGTCTGTTCTGTCTGTTTGCCGCACCACCTGAGCGAGATCTGGAATGGAGTGCTGATGGGGTGGAAGGCGCCAATCGATTTGTCAACCGGGTATGGCGTCTGGCCATCAACTGCATGGCAAATATGCAAGGGATAACCCCTTATGACGGTGCTGCTGGCGGTCTAAAAGGCGGTGATGCCAAAGCGCTTTATATTAAGGCCAACCAGACCATACAGAAGGTCACCAATGATATTGAGGACAGCTTCCATTTTAATACTGCCATTGCTGCAGTAATGGAGTTGGTGAATGCCATGTATGCCATTGATATGGATCAAGCAGATGATGAACTCAAATCTGTGCTTTGGTTCAGTATGGAAAATGTGCTGCTACTGCTCAGTCCTATTGTACCACATTTTAGTGAGGAACTGTTTCGGCGCATGGGGCATGAAAATCTCATTCTTGAACAGGCTTGGCCCCAATATCGAGAAGATTCAATCACCTCAGATGAAATTCTGGTGGTGGTTCAGGTGAACGGAAAGCTGAGGGCAAAGTTTAACACCGCAGTGGATACGGATGAAAGCGACATTAAAAATATGGCGCTGGCAGACCATCGAATTGTGAAATATGTCGAAGGTAAATCGGTCAGAAAAATAATTGTGATTCGAAAGAAACAAACCCTAGTCAATATTGTGGTGTAATTTGATGAGCCGCTCTAAGATAGTTCTTTCAACCTTGTTGTTACTGGTGGTGGCCGCTGGCTGCGGCTACCATCTGTACGGGGCTGGATATCTGAATGAATCTGTCACTCGGGTGGCGGTGACTGTGTTCGAAAATGCCACGGCAGAAGGGTCTGTCGGTGTTCGTTTTACCAATGCGCTGATTCAGGAGATCACTTCTAAAACCAATACCCAGGTTGTCGCTGATGCAGATCGGGTGCTTTCAGGAACGGTGAAATCCATTACCCTTTCAGACCTGTCCCGATCCTCAGCCACAACGGTAACAGCTCGGCGAGTGACGGCAGTCGTGGATGTGAAGCTTACCGATGTCAATAAAGATATTCTTTGGTCGGTGAAGGGGTTCTCTGCCAGTGAAACGTATTCAGTGGTACCCGCGTATAATGGAATGGATGAGGCGAATAAACACGCGGCCGTGGATGCCATTGCCCAGCGTATGGCTGAGCGCCTTGTTAATCAGATGACTAACAATTTTTAGATCGGTTGGGATTGTGGGGGAGCTGCTGAAAATACCACAGGCGTATATCTAAGTTAGTATACGCCTGTGTGTAATCTGTCTGTGCCGATTGTGCGGAGTGAGTCCACAACGCGCAGTTTCAAGCGTTTACCAATTTAAACAGTCTTGAAATTTTTCTGGAAGCGGTTTTTTTGTGTACAATGCCTTTTTTGGCTGCTTTGTGGACGGCAGACTGGGTTTGTTTGATCAATTCTTCCGTAGGTTCGCCTGCTTCTTTAGCAGCACGCAACTTTTTTTCCAGTGTTTTGAGGTGGGTTTTTACGGACTTGTTTCTCATCCGTCTAACCTGATTTTGTTTCGCACGTTTTTTTGCGGATTTATGGTTAGCCAACTTGGGTCTCGCTCCTATATAAATTATTAATAAAATGAACTATATTTCAAAACGATAAAATATACAGATTATTAAAAATTTGTCAAGGAAAAGCTTAGGTTGAATTTTTTTAGAAAAGCCGTGTCTGTGAGCAGTATTACTTTGTTATCGAGAATACTGGGCATGCTCAGGGATGCACTGATCGCATTTGTGTTTGGGGCCTCCATTGCCTCAGACGCCTTTTTTATTGCGTTCAGACCCTTTGATGTGGCACGGAAAATGATGTCCGACGGTATTTTAACCCTCTCTTTTGTGCCTGTGTTTTCTGGTATCCTTTCAAAACAAGGCCGGTCGCAGGCGGTATCCATGTTCCTGTCTGCTTGTTTTATCGTGTCCATGCTATCAGTGGTTGCGGCGGTGTTGGGCATCTATCTGGCACCCATGGTGATCAAGGTGTTGGCACCGGGGTATCTACAAGGCAGTTATGCCCAGTCGCTGTCGGTCCTGCTGCTGAAGATTATGATGCCATATATGGGGATCATTTTTATGGTAGCCTTGTCCATGGGGGTGCTCAATTGCCTGGGGAATTTTTGGGTGCCTGCTGCGACCCCTATCATATTAAATCTTTGCGTGATTGCCGCCACTGTATTCCTCTCGGATTATTTTTCACCCCCAGTGTCGGTTCTTGCAGCAGGGGTGACCCTTGGTGGTGTGATTCAACTGGGGGCTCAGATCCCATGGCTACGCCGGGCCGGAATGCTGAATCTTCAACGGTTTAGAATATACCATTGGGGGGTGAAAAGGATGATGAAAACCTTGTTGCCCTCGGTGGTGGGCGCGTCTGCCTTTCAGGTGAATATGCTGGTAGCGGGGCTTTTGGCCTCAACCTTGGCGCCTGGGGGGGTATCATCCCTTTATTATGCGGAGCGTCTGGTGCAGTTTCCTTTGGCACTGTTCGCTGCCTCTGTTGCCACGGTGTTGCTGCCCATGTTGTCCGGCCGGGCTGCAGTTCAAGGCATGACCGGTATTGGCCCTGGGTTTGGTGTCGGGGTAAAGCTGGTGTTTTTTTTGATCATTCCCGCCATGGCCGGAATGATGGTGTTGAACCGTCCCATTGTGTCTCTATTATTTGCAAGGGGGGCCTTTGATGCGGCGGCAGTGGCACAGACTGGAGACTGCCTTTTCTGGTTAAGCGCAGGCCTTTGGGCCATGGCCGGCACCCGGCTGTTTGTGACCTTTCACTTTGCCCTTTCCAATATCCGCCTGCCGTTTTTAGCTGGGCTTTTTAGCATTGTTTGCAATTTGATTTTGGGCACAGTACTGGGGCGGTGCATGGGGGTTACAGGGTTGTCTGTTGCTGTGGCGGTTTCCACTATTGCAGGATTTGTTTTTCTGGCCTTGCGCTCACCGGTTGAGGCGGGATTAAAACCTGTGGCGGTTTCGGCTTGCAGAGCCGTTTTTATCTCTGGTATAATGATAGGTCCTGTGCATTGGATATGGCGCGTTTGGTCGGACTGGATGATGCCTGTGACGATATGGGCGCAAGGCGTTGGGCTTTGTGTGGCTATCAGTGCCGGGGTGGCGCTCTTTTTTACTGTCGCTGTGATGGTCGCCAAAGAGGATGTGCAACTATTTAAACAAGTGATTTTTACAACACGTTATGATCATTGAAAAAATTGGACTGTACCTAGGGATCGGGCTTGCGTTTATAATTCCTGGGTTGATTATCTTTTCCACCAATGGCGTGATGGATTACAGGGTACTCAAGGAAAAAGAGCGTATGATTACCCGTCAGGTTGAGGCCGCGTCCAAGGAAAATGAGCGGTTGATAAATGAGATCAACTGCCTGAGATATGATTTAAAGTATATCGGCCATAAAGCCAGGCATGAACACGGAATGGCCACATCCGACGTCATCATTATTAAATTCCAGCCCGGCTCGGCAGGGGATGGGGATAAGTACAATGATAAATGATAGACAGCATCGTTCTAAGTCGATGATTTAAAAGGGGTTGAGAAACGGTAAGATGACAGAACAAGCAGATCGTTTTGCGAATATTGAGCTGGCTCGTTTGTATGAGTCTCAGGGGTATAGCGCAGATGCCATTTCCATGTATCGCACTCTGATTGAGGCCAATGACAGTGCGGATGTGGTGGCCGAAGCCCATGAAGCTTTGGCCCGGCTGGAAGGGTCCGATGAGATTGTCGCCAGTCATGCCCAGTTAAAAACAGATAAATATGGTGAAAATGAAAGCAGGGTGGCCAGGCTGTTGGAAAAATGGTTGACATTGATGGTGATTCGAAAGCGGGTCAATGTATACAGGTCCATTTGGGAACGGCGATAAGGGACTTGAACCCGTTTCAGAATTGTCCCTGACGTTGAGGTATGTTTTTTTATAGTCGTTGTGCTGGGTTTAATTGCCACCACGATCTGCCACTGGCGGCTTAAAAGGCGAACCGATGGGGTTTGATCAGGGGCATTATAATCGTGGAGTATTGTTCATGTGTGTGCGAGATATCCTGGGTTGCGTGTATATTATGACTGCTGCTCTGATTTTGGGATTTAGCGTGAATACGTTTTCGCCGACGGGGATTCCATTGTTTGGTCAGTGGGATGTATCAGCCGGTGTGATCATGGCTGGTTCCAATAATCCTGGTGCGGCTCATGCAAAGGAAATTAATAATCCTTTGAAGGTGCGACAGATGATTGAATCCGGCAATGTGGTGCTGGTGGATGTTCGCAGGGCTGATATGTATGCCCAGGGGCATCTGCCAGGGGCATTGTCTTATCCGCTGGATGCGTTTGATGTGGGGGTGAACCAGTTTTTAAAAACCGTGAAAAAGGACGCTTTGATACTATTGTATTGCTCCGGCGTGACTTGCCGGGACAGTCATACATTTGGGGCGCGGCTGCTTGACATGGGATACGTAGACGTGTCTGTGTATGCCGGTGGAATAGCGGAGTGGCAGGAGATGGAATTTGAATTGGAGTAATTTGGCAGCGTCTCGTCGTGTAAGTTGGGTATTGCGACTGATCCTCGGTGTCGCGTTTATTTGGGCGTCCTGGCATAAAATTCTAGCCCCGGATCAATTTGCATTGATTTTGTATGGGTATGGCATTTTTCCTGGGGCATTCATTAATCTTTTGGCCATATTTGTTCCGTTTGTAGAACTGTTATCCGGGCTTTGTTTGATCTCAGGCGTGTTTAAACGGCCAGCGTTGATTTTGATCAATGCCATGCTGATATGCTTTATCATAATTGTCAGTTTTAACCTGATCCGCGGACATGAATTTGACTGCGGTTGCTTTTCATTTGGAGATACCAGGGGGGCTGCCAGTGCGGCAGGGCTGTTGGTCCGGGATGTGTTCTTTCTGGCCTGCGGGGTATGTCTTTGGCGGTTGTTTGTTAAACAAAACGCACACCACAGATGAAGGAGCAGGGGCAGACCCGATTTCCATCGTGGCTCATACAATATATTATGAAAGACACCCATCAATTTGACCCGTTTTTTAATCTAAAGCGGGAAACCCGCAATCCATGTACCCCTCCTCATTTTCTTGTTTTTTGTACAGGAATTGAGGCGTAAGGCACTAAACCATATATTCAATACAAAGAACAGTGAAATTTATCTCATTCTTACAATTCTGAAACCTAGGCTGTTTCTTCGGGTCATGGGCTTGTAATAGGTTCTGTAAGCGGCGCGTTGGTATTTGGGAGACTGATACCAGCCGCCACCCCGCACAATTCTGTGGTCCCCTATGGTTTCCAGGGGGTTTTTAATTCCGTTGACATAGGTGCTGGTGATGACACCCACTTTAGATTTGAGAATACTGCGCCATTCGCAAGCATCCTGTACCCATTCTTGAACGTTGCCTTGCATGTCGTAAAGCCCCCATCGGTTGGGCTTGAGCAGTTTGACTGGATGCGGCCTAAAGTCTCGGGGCGGGCTGGCAAGGCCAGAGTTATAGCAGTACCAGGTTGTGTCGATCAGGGCAGGTTCCGGTTTAACGCAAGAAAAAGTGGTGATGGGGCCCGAAGAAAATGCCTTAGTACTGCCGGCCCGGCAGGCATATTCCCATTCGGCTTCTGTGGGCAGGCGGTAGTTCTTTGTGCCTTCCCATTCGTTGAGGTAGTTGATGAAAGTGACCGCGTCGTTCCATGAGACACTGTCTACTGGATAGGAATTGCCAAGTTTAAAAGCTGAAGGATTGGGAGACACCAGCCGGTTCCACTGGCCCTGGGTGACTTCGGTTTCACTCATATAAAAACTTTTTGTGATGGTAACTCGGTGGCGTTTCTCGTTCCAGTTTCTGCCTTTTTCCGTTTCAGGGCTTCCCATGAGAAAGGAACCTGCCGGGATGAGCACAAAGCGCATGCCTAATTTGTTAGTGAATATGGTTTGTGCCGGGGCTGCAATTACAAATGTCAGTATGAGTGCCGTCGTGATGAGGCCTAAATTCAGATAGAATAACGCCGAATTGGATCGCATAGAAAGTTTCCACAGATTGCATTTATCGTTTAAAATTAAAGTCTATCATACCTAAAACCTGCGGTTCAATGATTTTGTCCCTGATATTAAGGCGTGGTGCGTGTTGCTTTTAGGTTGAAAAATCAGGGTGAGGTGATATGAAGAGAATACGCTGTTTTACTTTGACAGGAGCATAGGGATGAAATCAAAAGCGAAATCGGACGCTAAAGCGTCGACTAAAGGAAAAATGGCCAACCAAAAAACAACAACCAAATCTCAGTCCGGCTTTGATTTGGGAGGCTCATTGCTGAAAATGAATGAGTTTACCTTGATCATTGTAGGGGCCCTTGTGGTGACTGTGTTGGTGTTTTTTTTGTTTTTTAGATCTCCAGATCCCGGGCAGCGGGATGCGCAGCCTAAGGGAACGGCCGACAATGGGGTGGTTCAAAGGGATAATACGTCACTTCATTCAAGTCTGGAGCAACGGATTGCAGATATCGAGTTGTCTGTGTCTCGCCTTGCGGCATCTGCACCAGAGCCAGTCGTTGGACCCAATGCGGGGAATGCAAAGCCAATAATGGATCTGGATCACCGGATAACACGGCTGGAGCAGGCAGTGACATTAAAGCTGGATGCTTTGATGGAACGGATTGGCAAAATGGAAGCGCGGCTGGCTGCCTTGAAAAACACATCGCCTGTATCACGATCTGTTGTCACTCAATCAGATGTCAACACATCTAAATCAGGAACCGCTGCCCCCACCAGAGCCCCGCTTAAAAAAAAGGCAGTAACCAAGATTAAGAAACCAAAGAAAAAAGTGAATATGTTTCACACGGTTAAAAAAGGTGAAACGCTCTGGTCTATTTCTAAAGCCTATAATACCAGTGTACCGGCAATCAGAAAGCTGAACAATTTGACGGCAAAGGATAGAATATATCCAGGAAATAACCTGATCGTCAGGTGAGGAATGATTGGCGGTATCTTTTATGGTCAGCCATAAACGGGGCATATGATAACAGGGATAGAATTGAAACAAATTGTAAAAAGGGCGTTTCATGCTTTTGATTTTTCCGCCGGTGGCCAAGCCCTGTGAACCTCCGGCCGGAGTGGCCTTGTTGTCTGCAGCACTTAAATCCCAGGGTATAGATTGCCGGGTTTATGACGCCAATGCCGACGGACTGATTTATTTAATTAATTCCGTGACAGACGATCAGGCCCAGGATCCCTGGACCCGTCGGGCGTTGAAACATCGCGCTGATATTATTCAGGATTTAAAGGATCCCAGGCTATACACCAACAGCGACCGGTATCACCAGCGGGTATATGACCTGAATCGCCTCTTGACCATGTCTTGTGATCGGACCCGGTTTAAAATTACCCTGGGTGATTACAGCGACAAACAATTGTCATCGGTGGATTCTAAAGATTTGCATCGTTCGGCTGAAACGTACCGAGAAAATCCCTTTTTTCCATTTTTTGAAGATAAGATTCGCCCCCAAATTGAGTCTTGGGATCACCCCTGGATTGGTATTTCCATGTGCTATCTCAACCAGGCAATGGTGAGCTTTGCCCTGGCCGGATGGATTCGCGATAATTTTCCTGGGAAAAAAATGGCCCTGGGCGGCGGGTTGATATCAAGCTGGATGAGCCGGCCAGGATTTGAAAATCCCTTTTCAGATTTGTTCGACCAGATTATTCGTGGCGAGGGAGAGACGCCTCTGCTGGCACTTTTAGGTAAGGAGGGCATCACAAGAAAACATTATGTGCCCGATTATGGATTCGCTGAACAGCATGAGTACCTTGCGCCGGGCAAAATTCTTCCATTCAGGTCAGCCATTGGGTGTTATTGGCGCAAATGCCGATTTTGTCCGGAAAAAGCAGAAACCCGCCCCTATTCCTCTCAACGTGCTGACAAGACCATGGCAGACCTTGACACCATGGCCCATAAGTATGCCCCGGATGTGGTTCATTTCATAGACAATGCAGTCACTCCAGCCCTGCTACGGGGAATGGCAAAACGACAGTTTTCGTTTAAATGGTATGGATTTGTCCGGTTTGAAAAAGATTTCACCGAGCTTGAATTTTGTCGAAATTTGAAACGCAGCGGCTGTGAAATGTTGAAACTGGGTCTGGAATCCGGGGATCAGAATGTGTTGGAAAAGATGAATAAAGGCACAGACCTTAAGCTGGTCTCTCAGGTCCTGAAAAACTTGAATACAGCAGGGATTCTTACTTTTGTATACCTTCTTTTTGGCACCAGTTTTGAAAATGAGACAGCGGCCAGGCGGACCCTGGATTATGTTAAGGAGCATAGAGCCTATATTGATTACCTAAACCTTTCTGTGTTCAACCTGCCCAAGTTCAGTGAAGATGCCGAAGGGCTGGATACCCAGGAGTTTTACCACGGAGACCTTTCCCTTTATTTGAAATTTGATCACCCGCAAGGCTGGAACAGGCGCCATGTAAAGTCATTCATCAGTAAAGAATTTAAAAAAGAGTTGGGAGTCGGTTCCCGATTCAAAAAAAATCCTGCGTTTTTTTCATCTAACCATGCCATGTTTTTTAACTCATGTTTGCAACCGAATTAAATAACCGGAGAGTGGATCATGATTGCAGAAATTTTGTCCACGGGAGATGAACTCCTGCTGGGGGATATTACCGATACAAACAGCAGCTATCTGTGCCGGCAGCTCAAGGCTGCTGGGGTGATGGTCTCGCGGGTGACGGCCGTGGGGGATGATGTCAATGACATCTGCCGGACTCTAAAGGCCATTTCTCGACGGGCTGATATTTGTCTGGTGACAGGCGGGCTGGGGCCGACCCAGGATGACCTTACGGCAGAGGCCGCTGCGCGGGCGGCAGGAACAGCTCTTGCGTTAAATCATCAAGCACTGGAATCTATGGCCCTATTTTTTAAAGCTCGCAATTATGAGTTGACCCAGGTAAATAAAAAACAAGCCCAGCTGCCCCGAATTGCCCGGTTGATGGAGAACGCCCATGGCACTGCGCCAGGGTTTTATATGGACTTGGACAGCTGCCGATTCTTTTTTATGCCGGGGGTGCCTTTGGAAATGAAAAAAATGTTCAGCCTTAAGGTCGTTCCTGAGATTATCCAGATGACTGGCGGCAAGCTAGATATTCACATTGAACGGATCATGGTGTTCGGCTTAGGGGAATCCACAGTTGCAGAAAAATTGTTGGGGGTTAATGAACGGTTCCCCGGAGTTGATTTGGGGTTCAGGGCCAGGTTTCCATTGATTGAGGTGAAACTCCTAACCCATTTCCAGGACATGGATATGGGACCGGCCAAAGAATGGATATTGACCCAGTTGGGGCCAAACGTGATTTCAGGGCAGGGCTTGACGCTGGCGGAACAAGTCGGCCGCCTTTTATCAAAGTCAGGACAAACCCTGGCGGTGGCAGAATCCTGTACCGGTGGGTTGATTGCCAATATGATTACCGATGTGGCTGGTGCATCAACGTATTTTTTATTTTCGGCAACCACCTATGCCAATGCTGCCAAAATGGATGTGCTGGGCGTGGCTGAACAGACTCTCATTGATCATGGTGCTGTGAGCGAGCCCACAGCCCGGGAGATGGCAGACGGTGCCCGCAGGACGGGAAAATCTGACTGGGCAATTGCCACCACTGGCATTGCAGGGCCCACCGGTGGGACTGATGACAAACCTGTCGGCACCGTCTGTATTGGTGTGGCCGGTCCTCGCGGGGTGTCTGCCCATCGCTTTGTCCAAGACAAGGGAGACCGGGAACGCAACAAACAGATGTTTGCGGCCTTGGCCCTTGACATGCTCCGACGAGAAATGCTCGAGATGTCCTAAACGTTAAAAATATCCTGGTACCAGGCCAGTGATCGGGTTTCAAAGTCGGCTTGGTGTTTAGGTTCGCTCATCTGATGGCTGCCGCCGGAGTGGATGATTTTCTCCTTGGGGGGCTGTATCGCATCATACAGGTCATGGGCGTTGGAAACGGGTACAATGTCGTCTGCATCGCCGTGGAAAATCAAGAGGTGGTGCAGGCCCCGTGCCCGGTCCAGAAGATTGAACAGCAAGTTCTCTGTAAAAAAACTCAGGGGCAGGGTAGGGTGGTTCTCATTGGCCTGGGTGGGGATGTTTTTGATGGTATGGCTGATAACGGGAGCGGCGAAAAGGACCCCGCCCATTGGGGGAAATCCTTTAGCTTCCAGTATCTGCCATGCATTGATACAGGTGGCACCTCCCATAGAAGAGCCAAACAGGGCAAATCGGCTGGATGTCTTTTTCATTGCCATGACATGGGCTACGGCCGCTGTCAAATCTCGGGTTCGTTTATCCAGGGAGGTGTCTTCAATAAACCGGCCCTGGCTTTTACCGCACCCCCGGTGGTCAAAGCGGAAAAAGGCGATGCCGTTTTCCGGTAACAGTTGGGACAGCACCTTTTGTTTGGCTGAATCTTGGCTGCCTTCAAGTCCATGTGAGCCGATCACCACAGGGGAATTCATATCTGTGTCGGGCAGGTTAAGGGTGCCTTTCAGGGTAAATCCATCTGCGTCGAATTGAGTCTGCACTATTTCCATCTTGTCTTCCCCTTCATGTTTCTGTACAATACCCTGCTTTTTTTGATTCGGCTCGTGGGCCTTAAAAACGGAATATATTATAAGATGGCCATAAAAAAAAGAAAAACCTACGAACTGGAAATTATTGATCTGGCATTTGGCGGTAAAGGGCTGGCCAAGCCGGAAGGGTTTCCAATATTTATCGACCGTTGTGTTCCCGGTGACAAAGTATTTGCAAAAATTACAAAGAAAAAGAAATCCTGGGGCGAGGCTAAGCTGATAAATATAATTACACCGTCCCCCCTGCGAAGTGAAGGCAAATGTGCCTACTGTAATTTTTGCGGTGGGTGTAAGTGGCAGCAGTTGCCATATGAAACGCAGCTGGAATATAAACGGCGCCATGTCATTGAGTCCCTGGCCCATATCGGGGGACTTAAAGATGTCCCAGTGACAGACGTAGTCGCTTCTGAAAGGATTTTCCAATACCGGAACAAGATGGAGTTTTCCTGTGCGGCGCAGCGCTGGCTTCTGCCCCAAGAACTTTCAGATGAGAGCGTTAAAAAAGGATTTGGTATGGGGCTTCATGTCCCTGGCACCTTTGACCAGGTCATTGATATTAAACAATGTGAGATCATGCCGGTGCTCGGCAATGCCATCATGGCGGACGTACGCGATTTTATTTTGGCATCGGATCTGCCTGCATACCATTTGAGGCGCCATGAAGGGTTCTGGCGGTTTCTCATGCTTCGCCATTCTGTTGCCTATGACCAGTGGATGGTGAACATTGTAACCAAAACAAAAAATGAGGACGTGGTATCGGAATTGGGCCGGCAGCTGTCGAAAAAATATCCCAATATCGCCGCCATTGTGAACAATATAACCGATGCTAAATCCGGTGTCTCAATGGGTCAGGAAGAGATCCTTATCCACGGCACAGACCATCTCATTGAAGAATTGGGCCATTTTAAGTTTAAGATTTCTGCCAACTCTTTTTTCCAGACCAACACCCGGGCCTGTGAAAAACTGTACACAAAGGTCCGGGAATACGCCTGCTTGACCGGCAATGAAACTGTTCTGGATCTCTATTCTGGTACGGGTACCATTCCCATCTGGCTTTCTGGACATGCAAAGAAGATTTACGGCATTGAGATTGTTCACTCCGCCGTTGTGGATGCCCGGGAAAATCTTAGGCTGAATGATATTGAAAATTGTGAGTTCTTTGAAGGGGATATCAAGGATGTCTACAAAGACGTCCCTGGAAAAATCGATGTGATCATTATTGATCCGCCCCGGGTGGGCATGCATAAGGATGTGGTGGGTCATGTTCTGGCACATTCGCCGGACAGGATCGTTTACGTGTCCTGTAATCCGGCCACACTGGCCCGGGATCTTGCAATGCTGGCGCCCAGATATGCTGTCCTGGAGGTTACACCGGTAGATATGTTTCCCCACACCTACCATATTGAATCAGTGGCCCTTCTGGTCCGCCGAACCATGGAGGGACACGGCGCTGAAAATAGTTAAGATTAATATAATTGATCTTTTTCTTGTGATTTTTTGGATTTTTGTATAGCGTATATTAATATATTAAATAAATTAAATTCAAAAAATAATGAGGGGGAAACTATGGGGATTTATGAACGGAAACAGCGGGAAAAAGAGAGGCGCCGCCAAGAGATTCTTTCCGCTGCCTGTGATGTTTTTTCGAGAAAGGGATTCAACAGCACAACCATGGAGGAAATCGCGTCTCGGGCGGAACTTAGCCCCGGTACGCTCTACCTATATTTTAAAAACAAAGAAGAACTTCATACATTTCTTTCCATAGACATCCTTGCCAGCCTCGGCGCTGAGATTTCTAAAGTGGTGGAAGAGGAGATCAGCGTTGAAAAAAAAATTGAAAAATTTCTGGATGTTTTCATCGATGTTTATAATCGGGATTCAAGTATTCTCATCAACTTGTTCCATCTCCAGTCCGGTGAAACGCTGAATAACCTGTCAGAAGAGGTGATGGACCAATTAAAAACGTATTCTCGAAAGGCCCACCAAGCAATTATTGCCGTGGTAAAGGAGGGGATCAATAAGGGCATTTTTCAAGACGAACACCCTGTGGCTTTGGCAGATGTGGTCTGGGCGACCTATTCAGGGGTGGTGCTCTGGGTGGATTCCAAGCGCCAAATCAACGATGAAAAAGATTTTGTGAAACCCACCTTGAGAACCGCGTTCGATATTATTTTAAAGGGGTTAAAAACGAAGTAACCCTATTCTTCTTTACACAATCTATGTATGGTTTGGGCGTGCCATTCTCCTTTACCAGAGAACGTTGGTATGCCCTTTTCTCTCAGATACTCGGCAATCATTGCAAATGTACCGCCCTGATCCCGCATGTCCATGATGATATTGAGGATTTCGTCTTTGGTGTAGTGCGTACCGCATGCATAGCTGCTTGTCGCCATCGGCGGTGGGTAAGATAATTCAGAGGGCTCGATATGCTGAACCATCTCTGTCAACGTTTCAAAAAAATTAGCCACCGTATTGTTCATTCGGATTTTTGATTCCATTTCCATTTCGTTGATGGCGGCCATTTTTTCAATGTGTTTCGCCATGGCGCAGGTGTTCTCAATTATGATGGGCAGCATTTCCTCCCATTTTTTTTTAAATTCAACAGAACTTTTTGCCTTCTGGTGGGACGGCTTTGAGAGGCGTTTCTCTCGAATCAAACGATGTTCTGTTGGGGGATGAAAATGGGAATCTAATGGGTTGCGCTGCGGGGGCGCCTCTTTTTTATGGGTGGTTCTTAAATTTCTTAAAAAATCGTTCATACCTAATTTCCTCCGGTGTTTAGGATGTGAGCAGGCACCCCTTTTAAATACTAAAACAGCAATGATGAATTGAGACTGAACAACATACAGAGCGTCACTATTGTTCATCAATGTTTCACCCATTTATGGACGGTATGCGTCCATAAATCGGAGTCGTCGGCTTGGTTATTCTCCGAAATTCGCCTAATCCAGAATTTGAATGAATCTATTAAATTTGCATCGTTTTTTTATATAGAACTTGAATCACTATGGCATGGTAAACCGAATATTAGAAAGCCACTTCACATGTTCGACTAAACACTATTTTTTTGATGCATTTTAGGGCATAATACTATTGTGTGCATCATGCTGTCAAGCCATCAACTAAATCCTAAATTCACCGCCTTTTTGTTTTTTAGTGTTTTTGCGTGGATGTTTTCCAGGCGGGCGGCGGTAGCGTCTGCCAGATTTGGCTGTGACCGTTTGTTTTTGTTTCTCTTTGGCCCGAGGGTTTTTTTCCACAAATAGTTTTTCGCCGGTAAAAGGGTTCCGTTCTGTGTAGTACATGAGGGTGGAAAAGGTGGAGGGGGTTGGGGTAAAAATTTGTACCTGTTCCGGCCGGATGTTCAGCTTTGTTCGGGTAAACGCTTTGAGTCGGGCCATGTCTCCTCCGGTGCAGCCAGGGTGAGCAGCAATGAGGTAGTAGGTGAGGAACTGCGTTTTGCCGGCTTTGGCCGACAGCCGGTCAAAGGTGGATTTAAAGGCCTGCAGTTCATCAATGGTTTGTTTGCCCATTAGGGATAACACCTTGGCCTCAGTATGCTCGGGCGCAATTTTCATTTGCCCTGAAACGTGATCTTGTATCAGTTTTTTCAAATAGGATTCGCCCTTTTTTTTATCCTTGAGGATGAGATCGTAACGAATACCGGAATTGATAAAGACTTTTTTAACCCGTGGTAAGGATGCAATGGCGTCCAGCAGCTTGATCTGTGGCATGTGGTCCGGTTGCAGGACGGGGCAGGGAGAAGGGAACAGACAGCGCCGGTCCTGGCAGGCCCCTTTTTTTAATTTCTTTTTGCATTCATATCCGTACATATTGGCTGTGGGGCCGCCCAAGTCAAAGATATATCCCTTAAAATCTTTATCCCGGGTCATTTTTTCGGCCTCAGCCAGGATGGATGCCCGGCTGCGCCAATGGACTGTCCGGCCTTGATGGACGGCGATGGCGCAGAAATTACACTCCCCATAACATCCGTAGTGGGTGGGGATGGAAAATCGTATGGTGTCCAAGGCTCGGACCTTGCCCATGGCACCGTAATAGGGATGAACGTCTCGCTGGAAATCAAGGTCGTGTATGCGGTCCAGTTCTTTGGTGGTGCTGACTTGTGGTGGTGGATTGAGAATGATAAATCGGTTCCCATGCTGCTGGCTTAAGGGCTGCGCAGTTTTGGGATCGGTGTTGGCGTAAAAGCGTTTAAAGCTTTGGGTATATAATCGTTTATCTTTTGTAACGGCTTCAAAAGAGGGGAGTGTCTCTCCTTTAGCCGTGTGGTGGATATATGCAAGGCCTGGAATTTCGTAAATCGCAGGATCTTCGTTGGCCAAGGCATGGGCCAGGCGGACCACGGTGTCATGGGCCATGCCGAAAAGCAGGTAATCCGCTTTGGCATCAAAGAGGATGGAACGGCGAATTTTGTTTGACCAGAAATCATAGTGGGCCACGCGTCTAAGGCTGGCCTCAATGCCGCCAAGGACAATGGGAACCGTAGATTTGAAAAAGCGTCGGACCAGATTGGCGTATACGATGACGGCTCGGTCGGGTCGCCGGTTGTTTTGTCCGCCTGGGGTATAATCGTCTTGTTTACGCCGTTTTTTTGATGCCGTGTAGTTGGCCACCATTGAATCTACGGCCCCACCGGTTATCCCCCAAAACAGCCGGGGTTCTCCCAGGCGTGATATGTCTTTTCCCGAATCTGTATCCGGCTGTGCAATAACCGCTACGGAAAATCCATGGGATTCCAGGACCCGCCCAATAAGGCTGACTCCCATAAACGGCGAGTCGATATATGCATCTCCGGTGATAAGGATGACATCGGGACGGTCAATGCGCCGAGATTTTAATTCTTCAGGGGTTGTGGGCAGGAACATAATGCTACAGCATGTTAAAGATATCAGTTAATAGTTGAAGGCGCATCATATCAGGGAATTGTATTGAAAACAATTATGTCATCGTTTATTTCACCCCGTGATGATTGGTTTTTGGGGGAACAATTTTTTTATCTACTTGACGCGTAAGTTCAACGAAGTGATTTTTAATTGTGGGGTTAGTCAAAATTTTCATCGTATCCAGTCTGTTGCGGCAGATAATAATAGCGGTATAGCCAACGCTTTTTATCTTTATTTAAAAGGCGAATACCTTTTTAAGGTTGATGTCTAATTTATGTTTTTATATGGTGGTCATTTGGCCTACTAAAATAAGGGGATGTGGGGCCCCCTGCTGGTAAAAATGAGGGTAATAACAAATGAAGACCATTGATTTGAACTGTGACATGGGTGAAAGCTTTGGCAACTATAAGATTGGTATGGACAAAGCGGTCATGGCGTATATCACTTCAGCCAATGTCGCCTGCGGGTGGCATGCCGGCGATCCCATGGTTATGGATGACACTGTGCGAATGGCAAAGACCCACGGGGTGGGTGTGGGCGCGCACCCTGGATATCCAGACCTTATGGGATTTGGACGTCGGAAAATGAATCTGAGTCCAGCAGAGGTTCGGCAGTATCTGGTGTATCAGATTGCTGCATTGCAGGGGTTTTGCAAGGTGCATGGGGTCACGTTGCGTCATGTAAAGCCCCACGGTGCCCTTTACTTGGATGCTGTGGAAAACAAGGAGACTGCGCGGGCGGTGGCTGAGGCCATTCTCAGTCTGGATCCGGCGTTGCGATTTGTTGCTCTGGCCGGTAAAAAAGGAGAACTCATGCGCCAGATGGGTGAAGCGCTGGGCTTAAAGGTCATATTTGAGGCTTTCCCCGACAGGGCTTATACCCCGGAAGGGACATTGGTCCCCAGGCATCAACCTGGCGCAGTGATTACAGACCCTGGCGAAGTGGCAAAACGGGCCATGGATATGGCGGAGGGACATGTCATTGCCGTTGACGGTTCATGCATTGAACTGGACGTTCAGACCCTCTGTGTCCATGGGGATAACCCAGATGCCGTGAACCTGGTCAGGCAGATTCGGACCGGGTTGGAAAAAAATGGGGTTCAGGTTGTAACCATGTCCAGAAAATATAACGGGTAAAACAATTAGGTGAAGATCAAAAACAATGACACAAGGTAAGGGGAACGCACAAAATGCCGCAGGAAAGATCTACATCGATCCAGTGTTTTTGCCGGCTGGAGACAGGGGGCTGCTCATGGAATTTGCAGATGTGATTGATCCTGATGTCAACACCCGCATTCGTGCAGTGGCCCATGCGCTTGCTGCTAATATGCCAAAGGGCGTTGAGGAGATCCTTCCCACCTACCGGTCCCTGATTCTGGTGTATGATCCAATGGTGACGGATCCGGATCATTTGATTCCGGTGCTCAAGACCGTCAACACTGATTTGGACAATGCCCCCTTGCCTGAACCGGATGTGGTGGAATTACCGGTTTGCTACCATGAAAGCCTGGCGCCGGATTTGGCCCATGTCGCTGAGGTGAATGGATTGCACCCCGATGAGGTGATTGCTATCCATACCGCCCCGCTATATCCAATTTATATGATTGGATTTACCCCGGGTTTCCCCTATTTAGGGGGGCTCTCACAAAAGATTCATACCCCCCGCTTGAGTACGCCGCGTACCCATGTCCCGGCAGGTTCTGTGGGCATTGCGAATAACCAGACCGGAATTTATCCCATCGACAGCCCTGGCGGCTGGCAGATTATTGGACGGTGTCCAGTTAAACTGTTTGATCCCCAACGGTCAAATCCTATCCTGTTAAAGGCAGGCGACCGGCTGAAGTTTACTCCCATCTGTTTAGATAAATTTAACGAGATCGTTGAGGGCGGGGCATGAAGGCTTTGAAAATCAGCGAGCCTGGTCCCTTCACAACGGTTCAGGATTTGGGCCGATTCAGTTTCCAGCAGTATGGGGTGCCCCCCTGCGGTATTTTGGATAAATGGGCTGGACGTATCGCCAATATTTTGGTGGGCAATGATGAACATGCCGCTGTCCTGGAATTCACCTTTATGGGCGGGCAAATGGAAGCCCTGGGTGATTTTGTTATCGCTGTGGCCGGTGCCGATATGCAGCTATGTGTGAATGGCAGGACCTGTCGTAACTTTGCCTCCCACAGGGTTCAGGCTGGAGACCGTATCTCCATGGGGACAGTGGATTCTGGATGCCGGGCCTATCTGGCAATATTGGGTGGCATTGATGTCCCTAAGGTGATGGGTAGTCGGTCTACGTATATCGGCGCCCAAATAGGGGGATTTAAAGGGCGGTGCCTGGCAGCCGGAGATGTGCTTGAACGAAAGATAAAGGCAGGGCAAATTGGCGGGGTTCGGGAACTTCCGGCGCATTGGATTCCCAGGATTCCCGGCCACCAGGATGAGATTGTGCTCAGAGCAGTGCCGGGCCCTCAGGATACCTATTTTGATGAGGGGCTTGATCTGTTTTTCAATGCCAGGTTTGTAGTGACCAAGGATGCAAACCGCATGGGATACCGGCTGAAGGGACCGGCTGTGCCTCGTAAAGCGGGAATGCCTAAAAGCATTATATCTGAACCCACCTTACCTGGCGGGGTGCAAGTGCCCGAGGATGGGCAGCCGATTATCCTCCTGGCCGAGCAGACCGTCGGTGGTTATGCTAAAATTGCCACGGTGATTTCATCAGATTTGGACCGTCTGGCCCAGGCTGTGCCGGGGAACCAGGTACGGTTCGAGAAAGTGTCTTTGGCCCAGGCCCACACCATATACCGCAAGCGGGTTAGATGTCTAGAAAAAATCAGAGCTGCGGATCTGGGCGTAACCTCTTTTGCCACCATGGGAGATGAATTTTTTAACCATCCGGTTTTTAGAGAGCGGATTGAGAAATATATGATACAGATTTAGACCACACCCCATTCGGTGCCTTGGATACTGCAAGCATGTTGCAGATTATTTTTATTATAGTTAAATGAGTTTTTTACAAAGGAGTATGTATGATGCGTGAATTGAAAAAAGCGATTCTTGTTGCCGTGATTATCATGATAGCCGCTTTACCCGCCTGGGCCGGTAAAGCCATGAAACTAGATTTAAACGCCGTATATGGCGCTACCAGTTTCCATACCGTGGGTGCCATAAAATTTGCGGAACTTGCTAACACATATGGCAACGGCAGTTTAAAAATTACGGTGCATCCCGGCGGCAGTCTGGGGTTCAAAGGGTCTGAGTTGCTTAAAGCTGTAAAAGATGCCCAGCTTCCCATGAGCGATATCCTCATGGGGGTGGTGTCCGGTTCAGAACATGTTTTTGGCCTTTCTTCACTGCCCCGACTGGTCGGATCCTTTGAGGCGGCCAAGGCACTTTATGCCGATGCCAAGCCCTTGTATGAAAAAGCGGCGGCCAAATGGAACCAGAAGTTCCTGTATGCGGCACCCTGGCCACCCAGTGGATTGGTCACAAAGCATTCTGTTTCTTCTGCCACTGATATCAAGGGCTTGAAAACCCGAACCTATGATAAAAACGGCGCTAATTTTTTGAGGGAAATGGGCGGTGCCCCTTTGTCTCTACCCTGGGGAGAAGTCTACTCCTCCCTTAGAACCGGTATGATCGACTCTGTTCTAACATCTGCCGAATCTACCAAAAATGGTAAATTTTGGGAGGTTCTGTCACACTTTAATAATATCTATTACGCATTCCCGCTGAACATGGTCACCGTGAATATGGACTACTGGAAAGCCATGTCCAAGGAGCAGAAAAATGCGATCCTAAAGGCTGCCGCAGAAACGGAATCCATTCAGTGGGCATCTTCCGAAGCCAAAACCAAGGAGGCGCTGGCCGTGATTAAGAAAAACGGGTTCACCATTTCCGATCCGTCAGCCGCATTGTCCGAACAGATGGATAACGCCGCCAAACCCATTGTTGCCGAATTTGCAAAAAAGGCAGACAAAAAAACCAAAGCACTCATAGAAAAGTACACCAAATGAAAAAATTACATCTCCTGGTAGAACGGCTCTCCTCCTGGGGGGCCGTTCTATCGGCCCTGTTTATGTTGCTTATTGTTATTTTGATTGCAGTGGAAATCGTGCTGCGTTCGGTGTTTAACACCTCAACCTTAATCTCCGACGAGTACAGCGCGTATTTTTTTGTGGGGGTGGTGATGCTAGGCTTGGCCTATACATTCCGAGAAGAGGGGCACATTAAAATCACCCTGCTCACATCGGTACTGGGCCAAAAGGGTCAGGCAATATTGGACGTCCTGGCCACAGGGGCTGCGATGGCCGCCACAAGCTTTGCGTTATATCACGCGGGCCTTATGGTGTATGATTCATGGCAGCTGGATATGCGGGCTGATACCATTTCAGAAACCCCAATCTATGTATCACAGCTAATGATCCCCGTGGGCTTGTTCCTGTTTGACCTTCAATTGGCCTCAAGGCTGTTAAAGAGGTTTTCATGATATCCGATCCTTTATTGATGAGTGTGGTGCTGTTCGGATTTATGTTTTTTTGCCTGTTTTCAGGGCTGTGGATCGGATTCTCCCTGATGTGTACCGGAATTTTCGGTATGCTGGTGTTTGACCTGAATCTGCCGCCGGTCATTTCCGTTTGGGACAAAATCGGTGGGCTTCTGGCCAATTCCATCTACAATTCCACCAATTCATGGTCCCTAACGGCCTTGCCCCTGTTCATTCTCATGGGTGAGATTCTATATCGGACAGCCATATCAACAAAATTGCTCAACGGGCTGCTACCATGGCTTTCCAGGGTTCCTGGACGCCTTTTACATATCAATGTATTTGCCTGTTCTCTGTTTGCTGCCGTGTCTGGTTCTTCCGCTGCCACAACGGCCACCGTGGGCAAAATTACACTGGATGAATTGTCCAAGCGGGGGTACTCTAAAAATCTTGCCATTGGGTCCTTGGCCGGTGCTGGTACACTGGGGTTTTTGATCCCCCCCAGTTTAATCATGATTATCTACGGGATTCTGTCAGATACCTCTATTGGTAAGCTGTTTATTTCTGGTGTCATCCCAGGATTGCTCCTGGCGGGCTGCTATTCTATGTATATTATCGGGGTGTCCATGATTAATCCATCGGTGATGCCAAATAAATCAGAAACCTTCACCCTGGATGAAAAGATCCGATCCCTTAAGGAACTGTTGCCCATTTTGGGATTGATCTTTGCCGTTCTGGGCGGCATCTATATGGGCATCACCACCCCGACGGAAGCGGCTGCCATTGGTGTTATTGGCGCGTTGGTGCTGGCAATAGCATTTAAAAATCTCACTTGGGTGAATTTAAAAGATGCCCTTATGAATGCCGTAAAAACCACCTGCATGATTTGTTTTATCATCCTATCTGCAGCATTTCTTTCTCAGATTGTGGGATTTGTGGGGATTGCCCGCGCAGTAAGTGAGTATATCGCAGGGTTGCACCTGTCGCCTTATTTACTGATTTTTGTGGTTGGACTGATGTATATATTGTTAGGTATGATGCTGGACGGGATTTCCATTGTTGTGATGACGCTGCCCATTGTCCTGCCCATCGTAGTTGAGGCCGGGTTTGATCCGTTGTGGTTCGGTATTTTCCTGGTATTCATGGTGGAGCTTTCACAGATCACACCACCGGTGGGCTTCTCCATCTTTGTGATCCAGGGAATCTCCGATGAAAAAGTTGCCACCATTCTTAACGCCACGCTTCCATTTTTTATTATCATGGTACTCATGGTGGTCTTTGTGACAATGTTCCCTGAGGTGGTATCCTACCTGCCGGATAAAATGGTTCAATAATCGCTACACGTGTTTAGCAAGCACCGCTATGTCAGCATTGCTCATTGGTACCGCTTGAAGTTATGAATTTGAATAAAAAAGAGGATTGCAAGACGCCACGAAAATAGCGGAGAACGTACTGAATCCTTGAGTATTCGAAACGCGGATCCGGTTGAAACATACCCTGGGCATCGTACTTGGGACGTTTTTCGGGGGGGAGTAATGCTAAGGAGAAATTAGCGAGCTGCACAGCAAATTTCATTGCCCACATCACAGGCTCGGTCGTGATGTGACATTCAGCGTTGATCGCCAGTATAATTTTAGTCGATCCTGAAAAAAAGGTCTTACAAAGCAATATACCGATGAGACGGGGAATATTCAGAATTCTGTGTCAATGGTTAAGCTTCTGAAGCTGCCTCGTCAACTAGCGGAAGTGTAAGCCAGGCCTGAGAATGGGCACCTCAAACA
>PDWI01003061.1_pt1 | contig 24157 bp, 17 predicted proteins | sample 1430891 | NCBI WGS metagenome assembly PDWI01 (sample SAMN01162508, study PRJNA174530) | Oral metagenome, whole genome shotgun sequencing project. | biome: Marine environment; feature: Marine mammal; material: Swab sample of the gingival sulcus; isolation source: swab sample of gingival sulcus... | reverse complement strand
GGTGCCATATTGGCGATTGCTCCCATTAGCAAACCTCCTGCACTTCCGCCCATTGCATACAGATGATTGTACGATGTGTAGTTGTTCTGCACCAAATAATCCGAGCAGTCGATAAAATCGTTAAACGTATTCTTTTTATTTAGCATTTTTCCGTCCTCGTACCACTCTCTACCTTTAGTTTGACTACCTCTGATGTGGGCAATTACCCACGCAAAACCTCTATCCAACAGGCTCAATCGAGTTGAACTAAACCAAGGCTCAACATTTACGCCATACGAACCGTAAGCGTACAACAAAATTGGTTGCGAACCGTCCTTTTTAAAGCCTTTTTTATACACAATTGACATTGGTATTTCCTTGCCGTCCCTTGCTTTGGCATACACACGCTCGGTTACATAATCAGCAGGATTGTGCCCACCAACAACCTCAACTTGCTTTTTCAATTCCCTTTGTTTGGTATTCATATTGTAGTCGTAAACCGAAGTTGGCGTTGTCATTGATGAGTAGCTAAAACGCAAAATATCGGTGTCAAATTCCAAGTTTGTACCAAGCGATGCAACATATGCAGGCTCGTCAAATTGTAAATAAAAATCCTCTTTGGTTTTCTGATTAATCACACGGATATGTGGCAAAGCCTCCGAACGCTCCTCAACAACCAAATAATTCTGAAAAATCTCAATTCCTTCCAAAAGCACGTCCTTACGATTTGGAATAACCTCTTTCCAATTCTCTCTATCTGTTTTATCTACGGAAGTTTCCATTAATCTAAAATTCTCAGCATTCCAATTTGTTCTTATATAAAATTTATCATTAAAATGCTTTATTGAATACTCCATATCAGGCACACGTGGTGTAAATTGCTTAAACTTACCCTCTGGATTATCAGCATCTAAAATATGACAATCGCTTGTTACTGTACTTTCTTCATAAATAATTATGTACTGTTGCGATTTTGATTTATAAACACCAATATAAAACGATGGGTCGGTTTCGTGGAAAACCATTACGTCCTTATTGTTAGCAACGCCTAATTTGTGTCGCCAAATTTTATCAGACAGTAAAGAAACCTTGTCTTTGGTAGTGTAGAAGTAGGTTTTATTGTCGTTAGCCCACGCTCCGTCGCCTGTTGTATTTTCAATTTGGTCACTTAGAAACTCTCCTGTTTCAAGGTTCAAAAAGCGAATTGTATATATTCGACGACTTACTGTGTCTTCACCAAATGCTAATATTTTATTGTCAGGACTAACCGACAAACCAACTGCCGCATAATAACTCTTGCCCTCTGCTAAAGTATTTACATCCAACAAAATTTGCTCGTCATCTTGCAAAGTATTCTTTTTTCGGCAATGTATTGGATATTCCTTTCCTTCCTCGTATTTGGAATAATACCAATAACCATTTTTAAAATAAGGAACACTCTCATCATCTTTTTTAATTCGCCCTGTTATTTCGTTAAACAGATTTTCTTGCAACTCCTTTGTATCGTCCATTACCTTTTCGGTATAGGCGTTTTCCGCATTTAAGTAATCCAATACTTTTTGGGTTTGCTCATCAGGTTGTTCTGCATTTTTTTGCTCGTCGGTTAATCGCATCCAAAAATACTCATCGTTACGCTGATGCCCATGTGTAGTTATTACACAGTCCTTTTTCGCTGCCACTGGTGGCTTGGGATAATTGTTTGCCATATTGCTTACATTTTTTTGATTACACGCCGTAAGAAGTATTATACTTGCTATTAGGCAGTTTGTTGTTCTTTTCATTTTTTTGTTAAAATTTAAACGTGTTTTATTATTTATTAAAATTAGTGTCCGATAACCAAGAAAACATTTTATTAAAACCATCTTCTCTTACTTTTTTAGGCGATAAAAATATATCGTGCAAAGCATCATCAACTTTTACTAAGGTAACCTTATTTCCTAAATTTTTACCAACTCGTTTTATGTCTTCAATATTTAAAACAATATCGTTTGACTTTGCTTTTTTGGTAAATTTTGATGTTTTAACAGAACCTGACGAATGTAAAATAAGAATAGGCACTTCAATATTTGATTTTTCTAATCTTTTTTGAGCTTTTGAAATAGCCGAAATCCACTTAAAATATGTTGGAAAGCCTTTTATCGGTTTCCAGTCAAGATTAAAATCCCATTCTCCGTAAAAATCTTTGTGAATGCTTTGTGCATACGCTGGCGACAATGCTCCTTCTACTTTTACGTAATCGGACTCTTTTGCAATAGTTTTTGCAAGTAGCAACACAGCTGCTTTTTCTATTTTGGGCAGGTTAAAATCTAAAAATGGCGAATTTAAAATCAAGCCATCTATTAAATATTTTTCTTTGCCATAATTCATATAACAACTTGCAGTAAGTCCGCCAGTGGAATGAGCTAATAAAAACACCGATGTGCTTTTGCTTTTAATCTCTTTAATTGCAATTGATATTTCCTCAAAATACTCATCGATATCTTTACAATAATTGGGATGCTGATGTGGCAACAATGCCCTACCATATTTTCTTAGGTCGAGTGCATAAAAATCAAAACCGTGTAAGTTAAAAGACTCGCCCAAATGCGGATGAAAAAAATAATCGACATAACCATGTAAATACAGCACGCTTTTTCTACCGCCCTGATTATTGTTTGAAGAGGTTAAAACAGCAGTTACTTCGCCCTCATAATCTGGTTTAAGATTTATTGTCTTACTTGTATAATCCTTGCTCAAATCCATTTATTACAATTCTTATTGTTACCACTAATTTGGCAAATGTATAAATAAGAGATAAAAAACAAAAATATTTGCAAAGGCAAGATACAATAGTATTGAGTTTTGAGTATTAAGTGTTAACAGATTCAAGTTTAAAGAGAAAAGTTAAAAGTTTTAAAATACCTAATTCCCTCTTGGAAAAGAGGGCTAGGGAGATTGATAAAATAGTTTTGAGTATTAAGTGTTAACAGATTCAAGTTAAAAGAGAAATGTTAAAAGTTAAAAAACTACCTAATTCACTCTACAAGGAAGAATAGCAATTATTTTAATTTTCACTTGCAAATAAAACGACTAACACAAAAAAACAAAAAAACAATGTACAAGCTACTTTTATCTTGCATGTTAAATCTTTTAACTATTAAAACGGATATGATATTCAAGTCCGCCACTTTGGTGCTTTTTTACTTGGATATCGCCATTATGCATCTGGATAATATTGTAAACTATTGATAAGCCTAAACCTGAACCTCCGTTGTTACGCGAACGCCCTTTTTGGGTGCGATAAAAACGTTCAAAAATGCGATTTAAGTGAGATTCCTCAATGCCTACACCTGTGTCATAATAGGAAATATAAACGCTATCAGCTTTGGTTTGTAGGTGTTTTATATGTATCTGCGAATTTTCGCCTGCATATTTAATTGAGTTATCAACCAAATTGGAAAATACCGAATACAATAAGGCATAATTGCCTTTTACCTCAACGTCTTTGCTCAATGAGGTAAACGTGATATTGTGCTTATTCAGTTGCTCATGAAATTCGGTTTTTATGTTGTCGCTTATCTCTTTCAGATTAATTATTTCGTAATTGTATTGGTCTGGGTTTTCCGACAAATTACTTAATAAACTGATATCACGGATTAAGTCGGTTAAACGTTGCGATTGCTTATATGCCTTGTGTATAAACTCTTTTCGCTTATCCTCCGCAATGTTAGTGTTTTCGTGCAAGGTTTCTAAAAATCCTCGCAGACAGGTTGTTGGTGTACGTAATTCGTGAGCGATGTTGCTGGTAATTTGCTGTTTCATTTTTCGCATTTGCTCTATTTGCGTAATGTCGCTCAATCGCACCTCGTAACTACCATCATCAAACACACAAAGGTTTACAAGTATGTTTTTTCCATTTTTATTTATCTGAACGGATTTAAACACAGAATTATCATTTCTATCTGTCAAAAACTTCTGCAAAGGTTTAAATTCAGGTATCTTAAATAGATTTTCGGCTTTAAATGTAGCGGTATCAGCAATTAAATTCATTTTCTGATAGAAATGTGTATTGGCATAGATTTTACGCATCTTTTTATCAAAAATTGCCAAACCCTCAGTGGCATATTTTAGATGCAGTATCATTTTATCCTTCTCGGATTCCAATGCTTTATTTATCTTAACCTGAGTGTTAAAAATTAGTATCAGTTCTTTTGCTATATCGCCCAATTCGTCGTTAGGGAAACTGATTTTATCGGAAATGGTTTTGCCATTTCGCACATCTACACTAAACTGTTTTAGTTGGGATATTGACTTGCCAAAACGTGTAGATACAAAGTACAAAAACACCAAAATTGCAACAAATAAAATTAGCACGATGTACAGAAAATAATTGTCGGCTTGTAAGGTACTTTGTGTGTTGGCGTTGTACAACAATGCTATGCGTATGTAATATTGCTGATAGAACCTAGCAAAGTAAAAAAATGGTTTATGAACGGAATTTGACGTGCGAATATTCCACCCCGATTGTTGATAACCAGCACTTAATATTTCAGGTCGGTACAAATGGTTTTCCATTTGCTCAATATTTTTCGGAAAATTTTTGTCGTACAGCACCTTGCCCGATTTATCGATAATACTCAAACGAATATCTTGCGGTAAGGACTCTGACATTACAGCTATTTCCTCAATAGAATCTAAGGATATACCATTTTGCAACATATACTGATGCACCAACTCGGCATAATTATTTAGTTGTGTTTTTAGCAATTCTATTCGGTACTTTTTCTCTTGATTGCGTTGCAACATTATTACCGATATGGCAAATAATATAAATACAAATAAGAAGTAACTGAATAATCGGTGTTTGTATGAGATTTTCATATATTTATAATGTGTTAATGTGTTAATTTGATAATGTGTTAATATCCTAAAAACATGCAAAAGATAAGACTTGTTGATTTTACTTCACACATCTGATATTAACAATTATCCCACAGTATTTTATTAATTATCAATATATTAAAAATACTGTTTCAGTTTTTGATAGGTATGTAACTTTATTTTCGATTATACCTAATTTCTTTTTACAAGTATATTTTTCAATTTTATGCTTTCGATTTACAAAATGCATTTATTAGCAAATTAACAAATTAACGCATTAACACATTGTATAGATTTATTATTAAAAGTATTTGTATAAGTTTAACCATTACCTTTTAACTTAATTCAAACAAATAGCCATATCCTACTCGGTTTATTATTGCGTTGCTGTATTCTTGCATCTTTTTGCGTAAACGAGTAATGTGGACATCTACGGTTCGCTCCAATACCATAACATCGTCCGACCATATTTTACTAATTATCTCGGAGCGAGTAAATACTCTTCCTTCATTTTTAATTAGCAACGACAATATATCAAATTCGGTTTTGGTTAATGAGATTATTTCGTTGTTTATTGTGCAAATTTTGGCATTCATATCTAAGCATAAACCATCTTTACAGATTTTATTTTCATCGTTGTTTACTGCTTTGGCACTACGTTTTAATACGCTTTTTACTCGTGCCAACACTTCTTTTATTGAGAATGGTTTGGGTATATAATCGTCGCCACCGATTGAAAACCCCGTAAGCATATCGTTTTCGGTATTTTTGGCTGTCAGGAAAATTATTGGAATATTCACTCCTTGTTTGCGGATATTGCTTGCAAACTGAAAACCTGACTGACCCTCCATCATTACGTCAAGCAATATTAGGTTGGGTTTTTCCGATAGTTTTTCTAAAGCCTCCTCTGCCGATTCTGCCTCAATGGTGTCGTAGCCCTCGTCCGACAAATTAAACATAAGAATCTCACGTATGTCGGCTTCGTCATCAACAATCATTATTTTATTCTTGTGCATGTCGTATGTTTTTTCCTTCGCTAATAAATATTGCGGACTCGGCTATGTTGGTTGCACAATCGGCTATTCGCTCAAAATTGCTCGATATGGCATTTGCATTGATAATATTTAACACGTCCTTGTCCGTAAATTTATTATCAGTGTATTTTTCTTGCAATAGTACGTTTAATTTGCGGAATAACAAATCTACTTCGTCATCTTTTTCGATAATGTTGTATGCAATTTTTGTGTCGCCATTCATAAATATTACAATGGCATTCTCAACCATTTCGGAAGTTATGCTCATCATTTTTAGTAAAATCTGACGCACCTCGGTTAAGCCCTCCTGTATGGAATGGTGACGTTTTAATATATTTGCAATATTTAGCAACATATCGGCTATACGTTCCAAATTGGTGGCGGCATCTTGATAAGATATTATTAGCCTTAAATCGGACGCCACAGGATTAAATTTGAAGATAGCAAAAATAATTTCCTCACGTATTTTTACTTCCAAACGGTCTATTATTATTTCGTTATCGTCAATGTCCTTAAAGGTTTTATCATCAACTTTTTTATTTATGATGTCTGAAAGGTTTTTAAATTGAAGCAATACCGTTTTTGATAATAACTGAAATTCGTGCAACAAAATAGACATCTGTTTTTCTTTTATATTAATGGTCATAATTTTATGGTTTTAAATTGTTTTTACTGAACTAGTTTAATGTATTAAATTTGGTGTCTGAAAATAAATCAAAAAGCATTAATTCCATAACATAAATTGCTAATAACCAACACCTAACACCCAATACCTAAACCCTAACTAAACACCCCAGTTAAATAATCCTCAGTGCGTTTATCTTTCGGACTGGTAAACATTTGCTTAGTATCGCCAAACTCAACTAATTTACCCATATACATAAACATCGAATTATCGGAAACTCGGGCAGCTTGTGCCATATTATGCGTTACTATAAGTATGGTAAATTGTTTTTTTAGTTGAAAAATCAGCTCCTCAACCTTACGTGTTGAAATTGGATCGAGTGCCGATGTTGGCTCATCCATAAGCAGAACCTCTGGTTTTAGGGCAATAGCACGTGCTATACACAAACGCTGTTGTTGTCCTCCTGATAGGAAACCGCCTTTTTTGTTCATACTGTCCTTTACCTCGTCCCACAAGGCAACACTTTTTAGCGATGTTTCTACTATCTCGTTCTTTTCAGATTTTGATAAACGGATATTGTTTAACTTATATCCCGCAAGTACATTGTCAAAGATGCTCATTGTCTGAAACGGATTAGGACGCTGAAAAACCATTCCTACTTTTCGGCGTAGGCTCATTGCTTTCATACTGAAAATATTTTGTCCGTTTAGTAAAATATTTCCTTCGGTTTTTATTTCAGGATATAGCTCGTGCATCCTGTTTACAGCACGTAAAAGCGTACTTTTTCCACAGCCTGAGGGTCCCATTATTGCAGTAATGCTCTTTGCATCTAACTTTGCACTAACATCGGTAACTGCTTTTTTTTCAGGAGTATATGACACCGATACTGTCTGAAACTCCAAAGCATGATTTATTGTATTTTCCATTTTTTTGCTATTCTTTTTGCTAAAATATTTAATCCGAATACGAATATGAGTAATAAAAGTGATGACGACCAAACCAAATTGACAAGATTAGGGTCATTGTAGAATTCCCATATTAATAGGGATATTGAGCTGGTTTCCGAAGTCATATCCCAATTTACAGAATATGCTCCTAATGCGGTTACCAAAAGCGGTGCGGTTTCGCCAATAACACGAGATACCGACAACAAAATACCTGTAAAAATTCCGCCAAATGCTGACGGTAACAAAACTTGCAGAATAACCTTATAATAGCTACCTCCCAACGATAAGCCAGCCTCTTTTAACGATTGCGGTAACATTTTTACACTTTCCTCCGTTGAGCGAATTATCATCGGCAACATCATAATTGCTAAGGATACACCTCCTGCCAAAGCAGAATACGAATGCATTGGTTTTACTACCCAAATGTAAGTAATTACACCAATTACAATTGACGGTATACCTTGTAATAAATCGCTTAACGCACTTACTGTTTTTGCCAGATAAGTATTCTTATTTTCAGCAACATACACCCCCGCAAGTATTCCGATAGGAATTGCTAACACCATTGCTATGAGTAGCATAAAAAAAGTACCAGTAATTCCATTTAATATTCCACCCGGAATAAGTTCGTTATTCAGCCGAGCAAATAATGCGTCTGTGGAATTGGGAGCTATTTGCGTAAAAAGGTCTAAGTTAAACTGCTTGTAGCCTTTGCGTAACAGCTCAAACACTATCATCACAAGAGGAATTAGTGTAAGAGATACAAAGACATATACAAATATCGAAAAAATATTATTTTTAATTTTTCGCATATTATATTTTGAATTAACACTCAAAACTGAAGAATTCTGTTGCATTTGTTTTTTATTATTATCTGAATGTTTTACTTTGATATAGAAGCTGTTAGCTATTAGCTTTTAGCCTTTGGCTTTTTTATACTCTTACTTAAAAACAAAGGCTAATGGTTAATAGCCAAAAGCTTTATTTGTTTATTAACTTAATGATGTATTTTGCAATAAAATTGACTAATGCTGTTATTAAAAACAGTAGCAAACCAATTGCAAATAGCGAACTAAGTTTCAGTCCTCCTGCCTCGCCAAACTGATTAGCAATAACACTCGCCATAGTATTTCCTGTATCGGACAAACTTGTTGGAATATTATTTGAATTACCAATTAGCATAGTAACTGCCATTGTTTCGCCTAAGGCTCTGCCAAAAGCCAAAATATAAGAGGCTATAATACCTGAATTGGCAACAGGAAAATGCACATAACGGATAACCTCGTAACGTGTTGCTCCTAAGCTGTACGCTCCTTCTTTAAGGATATTCGGCACCATCGAAATAAATTCCGTACTTAACGATGAGGCATAAGGGATAATCATAATTGCCAACACAATTGCCGACAGCAAAATTCCTAAACCTTGACTATTTATGCCCAAATCAATAATATACGGACGAATAACGTAAAACCCCCATAATCCGTAAACAATTGAGGGTATTCCTGCCAACAAATCAACTAAGGACGAAAAATAAAAAGCTATTTTTGTACCTTTAAAAAACTCTCCGTTAAATAACATTACCGCAAAAGCAAACGGAAAGCACATTAACAAAGCTAATGTTGCGGTTAACAAAGTCCCTGTTATAAAAGGCAAAGCTCCGTACTCGTCTTGCACAGGATTCCACGAGGTGGATAGGATAAATTTAAAGAAGCCAAAATGCGAAAATGTTTCAACACTCTGACTTACCAAAGCATAAACTATACCTGCCGCAAGCAAAACAATTAAAATGGATACGCTTATTAATAGGGCTTTGAATATTTTATCTTTCATCTATTAGTAATGTGTTAATGTGATAATTTGTTAATTTGATAATATTTTGGAAATTGGTATTTAAAGACGGAAGACCGAAGTCGGAAGTCGGAAGTTGAGAAACTGTTTTGTTTCAATTTCATGTTTTTGCCACTCCGACATTTCGGTCTTTCAACTTTAAATTAAGGGTTAAACTTCAGACTTCCGACTTCCGTCTTCTGACTTCCAACTTCTAACTTCCGTCTTACAAAGTAACTTTTTTACCTTCAAAGGTCATTTGTTCCAATGCAGCATTGGCTTTTTCAATTGCCTTGCCTGATAGCGGTGCGTAATTAACTGTTGAAGCTACGTTTTGAGCATCTTTGCTTAGCATAAATTTCATTAATCTTTTTAGCACTTTTGCATCTGACAAAGTACGGTTATTATAGGCTTGCTCTTTGTATATCAATAACCAAGTAAATGTACTGATAGGATAAGCCTCAGGGTTAGCCGAATTAGTGATAAATACACGAGTATCGTCGGGCATGCTTACGTTTGCCGATGCTGAAATTGATTCCACGCTTGCTTTAACAAAGTTTCCTGCCATATTTTGCAATGATATGGTTGGGATATTTAATGCTAAGGCATATTCTGAACCAATGTAACCGATTGCTCCTTCTGTTTCAGCAATTAGTCCAGCAACACCTGCATTACCTTTTGCAGATACGCCCACTGGGAAGTTTAAAGCCTTACCTTTGCCAATTGCTTCTTTCCAATTATCATTAACTTTTGACATATATTCTGAGAACACAGCAGTTGTACCACTACCATCCGAACGGAACACAACAGTTATTTCCTTGTTTGGCAACTGCAAATCTGGATTGATTTCTTTAATTCTATCATCGTTCCAATTTGTAATTTCGCCTAAAAATATGTCGGCAATTAAGTTTGATGTTAATTTCACGTCTTTTACCTCAGCAAGATTATAAGATAAAACTACAGCTCCCAATACAGCAGGAATATGTATTACTTCAGCATCCAATTTATTCATTTCTTTGTCCGCTAAAAATACGTCTGACGCTCCAAAATCAACAGTTTTATCTTTTAAACTACGATAACCTCCACCGCTACCAATTGCTCCGTAGCTTACATCAATTGTTGTTGTTTTTGTAAAATTTTGGAATACTATTTTGTAAAATGGTGCAGGAAAGGTTGCTCCCGCTCCTGATATTTTTGATGTTTCACTGTTAGTACAAGCAGTAAAAGTAAATGCTACTGCTACTATTAATCCTACTAAAATATTTAATTTCTTCATTTTTTTAAATTTTGTGACCTTATTTCAGAGTAAGAGACAATTCAATAATACTCTCTGACAGGGTCTGTTTTAATTTGTTTAATTGTTTTGACTAAGTCTGAAATTTTATATTTTTTCATTTCAGATTTTGTCCTGTTTATTGTTATTAATTAATTCAATACAAAAATATTTTATTCTTATTTCAAACTTATTTCAATGATGTTACATTGATGTTAAGATTTGGTGTTAGTTGTTAGGTATTGTTAAATCCAACAACTAATATTCAAACTTTAATAAGTTATATTTTAAACTCTAAACTAAGATATACTTCGTAGTTATCTTCTTTGTTTAGGTCGTTGTAATGATAACGAAAGTTTGGAGATATTACCACCTTGTTATATGGCTTATATTCAGTTCCTATAATTGCAACTTTACCATCTTTTTTGTTCCAACTATTTCCGTTAGCTGATGATTGAAGTAAATCAAATCGGGCAAAAGCCTTCCATTTTTTATTTAAGTTTGCTGTGCAATATGCCGAATAACCAAATAAATTATTGTCTTTAACTAAACCTGCATTATTTTGCATATTGTATTCCGCACCTATTTTTACAAAATCATTTTTATAACCTATAAAAGCATTAAAAGTATATTGATTTTCAAAAATGTCATAAGTAGGTAAATTCTTTTCATGGACGCTTTTACTATCGTTATACATATCAGCATAAAGCCTAATAAGTAATTGTTTTACAGGTGCTACCGATACTCCAAATTGATAACGCATACTTTTATCTCGTCTTATCTTTTTGTATCCCTCACCGTTTGTTAGTGCAAAATCAACAGCCAACTGCGGAATTATTTTATACTTTGCATATAAACCAACATCGGCACTATGCCCCATTTTATAATGGTCTTGAAACGATTTGTAAATATACCTATAACCCCAGTACGATTCTTGAGCCTTAAATTGATACAGCCCCATTAATCCTCCTTTTAGGGTAAGCTTATTTTTGCTCCATTGTAAACATACATTTTTTAATGCTGGTGCAAATTTTCCGTCTTTTGTTTTTCCTGCTGCAAAATCCTCAATTACGGTAACTTGTAGGTTTGGCGAGAATTTATATTTATATCCCAAATAAGCTCGTGAAACACCAAAAGCAACGCCTTTTGAGTCTTTTAATTGCGAATTGACATTAACAAAACCACGTGCGATTATTTTTCCTGATGGCTTAAATTCAGACTTGTCCTGTGCTTTAACACAAGTAAATGCTAACATTAGCATCAATACAGATAAACTTTTTTTAATCATTTTTTTAGTTTTAAATTATTTAATAAATCGGATTGATTTGTAATCCAATGCAAACAAACAGTAATTATATTTCAGATTGGTTAGCATCGTGTTAAGATTTTCGTAACATCTGTTTTAATGTGTTAATGCGGTAATTTGGTAGCGTGATAATCAAACTATGAATGAGAGTGGTAATTTTTAAGTAGGTTAATGGATTGGTGGGGCTGGCGTCGTATATGCTATTTTAAATAACACATCTAAAAACGCATCTTCTAAAATAAATAATTATATTTTTGTAACTTATACTAAAACACTAAAAAAGGAAGCAATGCTAAAAAGAATTACAGTTATTTTCGGATTATTTATAGCAATATTAAACACTGCCTATTGTAAAACCACCTTAAAAGTTGCTTATCACGAAGAACCTCCTTTTGTTGTAAAATCAAAAGATGGAACTTTGTCAGGTCCTTCGGTTTGGTTGTGGGAGAATATTGCAAACGATAATAACTTACAATTTGAGTATATTGAAATGCCCTTAGAGAATATATTACAAGCTCTTTCTGAAAGCAAAGTAGATGCAAGTCTTTCACCATTAACCATAACAGCTGAACGATTTAAAACCATAAACTTCACACTTCCTTACCATACTGAACATGCTTCTTTACTTAAACGACATACTTCATCTTTAAAAAAAGCTATGCAATTTTTAAAATCATTCTTTTCCATTAATTTCTTACGAGCCTTAGGAGCACTCATATTTATAATTTTTATATTTGGGGTTTTAATTTGGTTTTTTGAACGGAAGAAAAACACCAAAGAATTTCATCATGGAGTAAGAGGTATTTGGGAAGGCTTTTGGTGGTCGGCAGTAACAATGACTACCGTTGGGTACGGCGATAGGTCGCCTCAAACTGTTGGCGGAAGAATTATCTCCCTTATTTGGATGTTTACAGCAGTTATTATTATTTCAGGATTTACAGCAAGTATAGCATCATCTTTAACAGTAAATAACATCAGTTCTTCGCAAACTCACATTTCCGACTTCAAACACAAAACCCTTGGCACAATAAAATCATCAGCCACCGATACTTGGCTAAAAAACAATTTCTTTAATCAGCGAAAAGAATTTAAAACATTAGACGAAGCTTTGCTGTCCTTAACAAAGGAAAAAATTGATGCCGTTGCATACGACCGAGCATCGCTAAAAGCAATAGTAAAAAACGACACTCTTTCACAATATCAACTCATAGATATTAAGTACAACCCTCAATTCTATGCATTCGGATTAAGCAAAGAAATACCTGAAACATTAGTAAAATCACTTAATTACTCTATGCTATCCAATATTGAAACAATGGACTGGAAAGTATTACTTTCTGAGAATGGGTTAAAGTAAGGTTTTTTGTAAAAGCTAACAATAAAAGTAAAATTCATATATTTAAACAGAAATGCACATTTTCAATATTCTTTTTATAGGGGTTAATAAAATACTAAAAACATGCATCTCTTTTAGAATCAACATTTAAAACAACACCTCATTACATAAACGTATTGCTTAAATAATATTAGGCTTGAGCTGTAGGAGTTCCAAAATTCATAGGCATCATAGGGTCTTGTCCTCCACCGATGTTATCTACATTTTTAATTTTACCATGCATTGCCTCAAATTTCAGAACATTATCATTTAAAGCTCCTAACAAACGCTTTGCATGTTCAGGTGTTAATATTATTCTTGACTTAACTTGAGCCTTAGGCACACCAGGCATAACCCTAACAAAATCCAATACAAATTCTGAACTTGAATGTGTTATTATTGCTAAATTTGAATACACTCCTTGTGCTACTTCTTCACTTAATTCTATGTTTAATTGTCCTTCCTGTGGTTCTTGTTCTTTTTTCATTTTGTTACATTTAAAATTACATAATTATATTTATATCGTAAAAATAAAAATAAAAAGCGAAGAGTAATATATACACTTCGCTTTTTTATTTATAAAAAATATATTTTTTATTTATTCATCTTCTCCTCCACTAAATTATCATACTCCTCTTGAGAACCTACTATTACATCTTGGAATTGACGCATACCTGTTCCTGCTGGTATAAGATGTCCAACAATAACATTCTCTTTCAATCCTTCAAGTTTATCTTGTTTTCCTTTAATAGCTACCTCATTCAATACTTTTGTAGTCTCTTGGAACGATGCTGCTGAAATAAAACTACGAGTTTGTAAGGCTGCACGTGTAATACCTTGTAATATCTGGTTCGATGTTGCTGGAACAGCATCTCTTACCTTAACTAAGGCTAAATCCTTACGTTTAAGTAATGAATTTTCATCACGTAACTTACGAGCAGTTATAATCTGACCAGGTTTTAACGACGAACCACCTTCATCAACCACTATCTTCTTATCCCAAATCCAATCGTTTTCAGACATAAAGTCGTTCTTATCAACTATTTGTTTTTCTAAGAACTTAGTATCTCCTGGATCTAATATTTCAACCTTACGCATCATCTGACGTACAATTACCTCAAAGTGCTTATCATTAATTTTCACACCTTGTAAACGATACACCTCTTGCACCTCATTAACTATATACTCCTGAACCTTTGTTGGTCCTTTAATATTTAAGATATCAGTAGGTGTTATTGCTCCGTCAGATAAAGGAATACCAGCCTTCACATAATCATTTTCTTGAACAAGAATTTGTTTTGATAGAGGAACTAAATACTTCTTAACCTCTCCCATACGTGAAGTAACTATTACCTCTCTATTACCTCTTTTTATTTTACCGAAAGAAACCTCTCCGTCAATTTCTGCTACAACAGATGGGTTAGATGGGTTTCTTGCCTCAAATAATTCAGTTACTCGTGGAAGACCTCCAGTGATGTCGCCTGCTTTACCAACAGCTCTTGGAATCTTAACAATAACTTGACCTTGTTTCACATCTTCACTTTCAGTAGCTACAACGTGTGCTCCTACTGGTAAGTTATACTGCTTAATTGGATCTCCGTTTTTATCAAGAATTTGAATAGTTGGGTTCTTAGTTTTATCACGAGTTTCAATAATAACTTTTTCCTTAAATCCAGTTTGTTCGTCAGTTTCCTCACGATAAGTAACACCTTCCTCTAACGACATAAACTGTACCTTACCAGCAACTTCTGATATAATTACAGCATTATAAGGATCCCATTCACAAATAAGTTCTCCTTTTTTAACTGATGCTCCATCTTTTTTATACAACTTAGCACCATAAGGTATTGAATGAGTAGTTAATAATAATTCAGTATTTTTATCAAAAAGTTTCATCTCACCCAATCGTCCAACTACAACATCATACTTTTCATCGCCATCACCAACATACTTTATAGTACGTAATTCGTCAAATTCAATCTTACCATCATATCCTACAACAATACTTGAGTCGGTAGCAATGTTACCCGCGGTACCTCCCACGTGGAACGTACGTAAAGTAAGCTGAGTACCAGGTTCACCAATTGACTGTGCTGCTATAACACCAACAGCCTCTCCTATCTGAACCATTCTACTAGTTGATAGGTTACGTCCGTAACATTTAGCACAAACTCCCTGTTTTGATTCACAAGTTAATACCGAACGTATTTCCACTTGTGTTATTGGAGAATCCTCTATTGTTTTAGCTATATCTTCGGTAAATTCCTCTCCTTCTTTTATTATCAACTCACCTGTTATTGGATGATAAACATCATTAACAGATGTTCTTCCTAATATTCTATCATATAGAGATTCAACCACTTCTTCATTTTTCTTTAAAGTAGTAGCTACCAAACCTCTTAATGTACCACAATCTTGCTCATTAATGATAACATCTTGCGATACATCAACCAAACGACGAGTTAAATATCCTGCGTCGGCAGTTTTCAATGCGGTATCCGCAAGACCCTTTCTAGCACCGTGAGTAGAAATAAAGTACTCAAGTACCGAAAGACCTTCTTTAAAGTTCGAAAGAATTGGATTTTCAATAATCTGACCACCTTCAGCACCTGATTTTTGAGGTTTCGCCATCAAACCACGCATACCTGAAAGCTGACGTATCTGCTCTTTTGAACCCCTTGCTCCTGAATCAAGCATCATATAAACTGAGTTAAATCCTTGATTATCTTCGCTAAGCTGTTTCATTAAAATTTGAGTTAACTTAGCATTAGTGTGAGTCCAAATATCAATTATCTGATTATATCTTTCATTATTAGTAATGAATCCCATGTTATAGCTATTCATTACCTCATCAACTTGGTTATATCCCTCCTGAACAAGAGTTTCTTTTTCTTCAGGAATAATAACATCGCCTAGGTTAAATGATAATCCACCCTCAAATGCCATACGATAACCTAAGTTCTTAATATCGTCAAGGAATTTTGCTGTTACAGCTGTTCCACATACTTTGTAAATATGTCCGATAATATCTCTTAACGATTTTTTTGTTAGAAGCTGATTTATATAACCAACCTCCTTAGGAACAAACTGATTAACAATTACACGTCCTACAGTTGTTTCTATTGGTAAAGTTTTAATTTCACCATCAACTAAATCCTCAGTTACAACTTTAATATTTGCGTGTAAATCAACACGTTTTTCGTTGTAAGCAATATTTACCTCCTCAGGCGAATAAAAATATAAACCTTCACCTTTTGCTTTCTCGCGTGATTTTGTAATGTAGTAAAGACCTAAAACCATATCCTGCGATGGTACAGTAATAGGAGCACCATTAGCTGGATTTAGAATATTATGAGCACCTAACATTAACATTTGTGCCTCTAATATTGCAGCATTACCTAAAGGTAAGTGTACTGCCATCTGGTCACCGTCAAAGTCAGCGTTAAACGCGGTACAAGCAAGTGGGTGTAACTGAATAGCTTTACCCTCAATCAGCTTAGGCTGGAACGACTGAATACCTAAACGGTGCAGAGTTGGTGCACGGTTTAATAATACAGGATGTCCTTTAAGTACATTTTCCAAGATATCCCAAACTATTGGGTCTTTTCTATCAACTATTTTCTTTGCTGACTTTACTGTTTTAACAATACCACGCTCTATTAATTTTCTGATAATAAAAGGCTTGTAAAGCTCTGCTGCCATATTTTTAGGCAATCCACATTCGTGCATTTTTAACTCAGGACCTACAACAATTACCGAACGAGCCGAATAGTCAACCCTCTTACCAAGAAGGTTCTGACGGAAACGTCCTTGCTTACCTTTTAAACTATCACTTAACGATTTTAAAGCACGATTACTTTCTGTTTTAACAGCATTTGATTTACGTGAGTTATCAAATAAAGAATCAACAGCCTCTTGTAACATACGTTTTTCGTTACGTAAAATTACCTCAGGAGCTTTAATTTCAATTAATCGTTTTAATCGGTTATTTCTTATTATTACCCTTCTGTAAAGGTCGTTAAGGTCAGATGTAGCAAAACGACCACCATCTAATGGTACCAATGGACGTAACTCTGGTGGAATAACAGGAACTACCTTTATTATCATCCACTCAGGATTATTACGTTCCTTTGACTCTCTAAACGATTCAACAACTTGCAAACGCTTAAGAGCTTCATTTTTTCTTTGTTGCGAAGTTTCTGTATCCGCTTTATGTCTTAATGAATAAGATAATTCATCTAAATTAACTCTTTTTAACAAATCATAAAGAGCCTCAGCTCCCATCTTTGCTATAAATTTATTTGGGTCTTCATCATCAAGATACTGATTTTCCTTAGGAAGTTTTTCCATATAATCTAAGTATTCTTCCTCAGTAAGGAAATCTAAATAATTTACACCCTCAGCCTGTAATACACCCGCATTTATTACAACATAACGTTCATAATAAATAATTGTATCTAATTTTTTTGTAGGTAAGCCCAATAAATAACCTATCTTATTTGGCAACGACTTAAAATACCAAATATGAGCTACAGGAACAACTAATTGAATATGTCCCATACGCTGTCTTCTTACCTTCTTTTCAGTTACTTCAACACCACATCGGTCGCACACAATACCCTTGTAACGTATTCTCTTATATTTTCCACAATGACACTCATAATCTTTTACTGGCCCAAATATTCTTTCGCAGAATAAACCATCACGTTCTGGTTTATAAGTACGATAGTTAATTGTTTCAGGTTTCAACACTTCTCCATGTGAACGTTCTAATATTTCCTCAGGCGAAGAAAGACCTATTGTAATCTTTCCAAACTCGCTATTTGTTTTATTTTCTTTTCTAAAAGCCATTTTGTAGAAAAATTTTAAAATGTTATATAAAGCGTACAATCATAACAATTGTACGCTAATTATTTTATTCTAAATTAATGCTCAATCCTAAACCTCGTAATTCGTGTAATAACACATTTAAAGATTCTGGGATACCGGGCTTAGGCATAGGTTCGCCCTTAACTATTGACTCGTAAGCCTTAGCACGTCCGATAACATCATCTGATTTTATTGTTAATATCTCTTGTAGGATATTAGCAGCACCAAACGCTTCAAGAGCCCAAACCTCCATCTCTCCAAATCTCTGACCTCCGAACTGAGCCTTACCACCTAATGGTTGCTGAGTAATTAATGAATAAGGACCTATTGACCTTGCGTGCATCTTATCATCAACCATATGACCTAACTTAAGCATATAGATAACTCCAACAGTTGCTGGTTGGTGGAATTTTTCACCAGTACCACCATCATACAGATAAGTACGTCCGAAATCAGGAACTCCTGCTTTACGTGTATATTCTGTAATTTGGTCTAACGATGCTCCGTCAAAGATTGGTGTAGCAAATTTAACTCCTAACTCCTTACCAGCCCAACCAAGCACAGTTTCATAAATCTGTCCTAAGTTCATACGAGAAGGTACACCTAGTGGGTTAAGTACAATATCAACAGGAGTTCCGTCCTCTAAGAATGGCATATCCTCTTGACGTACAACCTTAGCAACAATACCTTTGTTACCATGTCGTCCTGCCATTTTATCCCCTACTTTAATTTTACGTTTCTTAGCTATATAAACCTTAGCCATTTGTAAAATACCATTAGGTAACTCATCTCCTACAGTAATATTAAATTTCTGACGCTTAAATTCTCCTTCTATCTCGCGGTGCTTTATTAAATAATTATTCAATAAAGTTGCAATCATTTCATTCTTTTGTTTGTCAGAAGTCCACTTATTTGGTTCTACCTCTAAATAATCTATTTCTTGCAGAACATTTGTAGTAAACTTAACGCCTTTCTCTACAACCTCTGCTCCAAAATAATCTTTTATTCCTTGCGATGATTTACCATCTAATAAAATCAATAATTTATCAACAAGCTGAGCTTTTAATTCAGCATGCTTTTTATTCATTTCCGCATCAATATTATCAATTAAAGGCTTTTCAGCAGCTTTAACTTTTCTATCTTTAATGCTTCTGGTAAATAATTTTTTATCAACTACAACCCCTTCTAATGATGGAGATGCTTTTAACGATGCATCTTTAACATCACCTGCTTTATCTCCAAAAATAGCTCTAAGTAATTTTTCCTCTGGTGATGGATCAGATTCTCCTTTAGGCGTAATTTTACCTATAAGAATATCTCCTGGAACAACATGTGCTCCAATTCTAATTAATCCATTTTCATCAAGATTCTTAGTAGCCTCTTCACTAACATTTGGAATATCTGAAGTTAGTTCTTCCTCTCCTCGCTTAGTATCTCTTACCTCAAGCATAAACTCCTCGATATGCAACGATGTAAATATATCATCACGTACAACGCGTTCTGATATTACAATAGCATCCTCAAAGTTATAACCTTTCCATGGCATAAACGCCACTTTTAGGTTTCGTCCTAAAGCTAACTCTCCGTTTTGAGTAGCATAACCCTCACTCAATACTGTTCCTAACTCTACTTTATCTCCTTTCTTAACAACAGGGCGCTGATTAATTGATGTATTTTGGTTTGTTTTCTGGAATTTTGTTAATTTATAACGTACTTCATCATCATCAAAACTAACAAATTTTTCATCATCTGATTTATTATATTTTATTACAACCTCATCAGCATCAACATATTCAACTACACCTTCACCTTCGGCACGTAATAAGTTACGTGAATCTTCGGCAACTTTTTTCTCGATTCCGGTTCCCACAATAGGAGCCTCAGGCATTAGTAATGGTACTGCCTGGCGCATCATATTTGATCCCATCAATGCACGGTTAGCATCGTCGTGCTCTAAGAATGGAATAAGTGATGCTGCTATTGATGCTATTTGGTTTGGTGCAACGTCCATAAGTTGCACTTCTTCTGGCGATACCACTGGGTAATCCGCCTCTAAACGCGATTTTACCTTATCATAAAGGAATTTACCATTTTTATCTAATGGTGCATTTGCTTGTGCTACAATTATTTCTTCTTCTTCTTCAGCACTTAGATATACAACACCTTCATTCGACAAATCAACTTTACCACCTTCTACTTTTCTATATGGTGTTTCAATAAATCCTAAATCATTTATTTTTGCAAACACACAAAGTGATGAAATAAGACCAATGTTTGGTCCTTCAGGTGTTTCAATAGGACACAAACGTCCGTAATGAGTATAGTGAACGTCCCTAACCTCAAAACCTGCACGCTCACGCGACAGACCACCAGGTCCTAATGCAGACATACGACGTTTATGGGTCATTTCAGCCAATGGGTTGGTCTGATCCATAAATTGAGAAAGGGCATTTGTTCCGAAGAATGAGTTTATAACACTTGATAATGTTTTAGAATTTATCAAATCAATAGGAGTAAACACTTCATTATCACGCACATTCATACGCTCACGAATAGTACGCGACATACGTGCTAAACCAACTCCAAATTGATTCATTAACTGCTCTCCAACCGTTCTGATACGTCTGTTACTTAAATGGTCAATATCATCAACATCAATCTTACTGTTGATTAACTCAATCAAGTATTTTATTATCTCAATAATGTCTTGTTTATTTAGGACTCTTACATCCATATCGGTATTAAGTCCTAATTTTTTATTCAATCGGTAACGTCCTACTTCTCCTAAATCGTAACGCTTATCCGAAAAGAATAATTTATCTATTACGTCCCTTGCAGTTGATTCATCTGGTGGTTCAGAGTTTCTCAACTGTCTGTAGATATGCATAACAGCTTCCTTCTCTGAGTTACAAGGGTCTTTTTGTAGAGTATTATAAATAATGCCAAAGTCAGCAATATTTACATCTTCTTTGTGTAGTAGGATTGATTTTGTACCTGAATCTAAAATAAGTTCTATATTTTCTTCATCTAACACCACTTCTCTATCAAGAATAATCTCATTACGCTCGATAGAAACTACTTCTCCTGTATCCTCATCAACAAAATCTTCAATCCAAGATTTTAATACTCTTGCAGCAAGTTTTCTGCCTACTGCTTTTTTAAGATTTGCTTTTGTTACTTTTAATTCATCGGCAAAATCAAATATTTCAAGAATATCTTTATCACTTTCATAACCTATTGCTCTAAGTAATGTGGTAACGGGTAATTTCTTTTTCCTATCAATATAAGCATACATCACACTATTAATGTCTGTAGCTAGCTCTATCCACGAGCCTCTGAAAGGAATAACTCTTGCCGAGTATAATTTTGTTCCATTAGCATGTACACTTTGTCCGAAAAACACACCTGGAGAACGGTGTAATTGCGAAACAATAACCCTTTCAGCACCATTAATAACAAAAGTACCTTTAGGTGTCATATATGGAACTGTACCTAAATAAACATCTTGGATTACTGTTGCAAAATCCTCATGTTCTGGGTCGGTACAATAAAGTTTTAACTTCGCTTTTAGCGGAATACTATAAGTTAATCCACGCTCAATACACTCGTTAATTGTATATCGAGGTGAGTCAATAGTATAATCAAGGAATTCTAAAACAAAATTATTCCTTGTATCTGTTATTGGAAAGTTTTCTTCAAAAACTTTAAATAATCCTTCTTTTTTCCTTTTTTCAGGCGTTGTATTTATCTGAAAAAAGTCATTAAATGATTTTAATTGAATCTCTAAAAAATCGGGATAATCTAATTGATTTTTTATTGAAGCAAAACTAATTCTTTTTTGAAAATGATTTGAAGCCATAGGTTTTTGTGTTGAAATAAATTGCACTTTAAAATAATAACAAAAAGGCTTAGCCCTACTACTAAGTGGGCTAAACCTTATATTCTTATATTATTTGGAGCGTCTATTTAATTTCAACTTCAGCTCCAACTTCTTCTAATTTAGCTTTTAATGCGTCAGCTTCGTCTTTAGAAACTCCTGTTTTTAATTCCTTAGGAGCACCGTCAACTACTTCTTTAGCTTCTTTAAGACCTAAACCAGTTAACTCTTTTACTGCTTTAACAACTTGAAGTTTTTGACCTCCTGCAGCTTTAAGTATTACATCAAATTCTGATTTTTCTTCAGCTGCTGAATCTCCACCGGCAGCAGGACCTGCAACTGCAACTGCTGCTGCAGCTGGTTCAATTCCATACTCTTCCTTAAGGATTTCTGCTAATTCATTAACTTCTTTTACAGTTAAGTTTACCAACTCTTCTGCAAACTTTTTTAAATCTGCCATTTCCCTTTATTTTTTAATTAAATTATTTACTAAATTGATTATTTTTTTTCTGATAATGTTTTAAGAACACCTGTTAATGTTTGTCCGCCTGATTGTAAAGCAGAGACAACATTCTTAGCAGGCGATTGAAGTAAGCCTATAACTTCAGCAATAAGCTCATTCTTAGATTTAATATTAGCTAATACCTCTAACTGGTCATCGCCAATATAAACTGTTTCTTCAACATAAGCCGCTTTTACTATAGGCTTTGCACTTTTCTTACGGAACTCTTTGATTAACTTTCCTGGAACATTTCCTGTGTCAGAAATCATTAATGCTGTAGACCCTTTTAAGACGTCAAACATCTCTGAATAATCTACATCTGATTGTTCCATAGCCTTTCTTAGTAAGGTATTCTTTACAACAAGTAGTTCTACATCTTTTTCAAAGCATTTTCTTCTTAAATTACTTGTTACTTCTGCATTTAATTCAGAAGTATCAGTCAAATAAAAATTTGATGCTTCTTTTAATTTTCCAACCAACTCGTTGATAATTTGAGCTTTATCTTCACGCTTCATAATTATTCTTTTTACTCGTCATAAGATTTTACATCCACTGGAATACCAGGGCTCATTGTACTTGAAAGATAAATACTTTTAATGTATGTACCTTTTGCAGCTACTGGTTTTAATTTAACTATTGCATCAAGCATTTCTTTGGCGTTATCTTTTATCTTATCTGCATCAAAAGACACTTTACCAATTCCTGCATGTACAATACCAAATTTATCCACTTTAAAGTCTATTTTTCCTTGCTTAATCTCTTTAACAGTAGAACCTATTTCCATAGTTACTGTTCCACTTTTAGGATTAGGCATTAAACCACGAGGTCCTAAAATACGTCCGATAGCACCAATTTTAGGCATTACAGAGGGCATTGTAATAATAACGTCAATATCAGTCCAACCACCTTTGATTTTCTCGATATAATCGTCAAGTCCTACATAATCTGCACCTGCTGCCTTAGCCTCTTCCTCCTTATCAGGAGTACATAGTACTAAAACACGTGTTTCTTTACCTGTACCGTGGGGTAGAGAAACTATACCACGTACCATTTGATTTGCTTTTCGTGGGTCAACCCCTAAGCGTACATCAATATCAACTGATGCATCAAATTTGGTGGTAGTCACCTCTTTTACCAACTTCGCAGCTTCAGATAAATTATAAAACTTTCCTGCTTCTATTTTATCTGCAACTTTCTTTTTATTTTTTGTTAGTCTAGCCATTTCTACTCGAGGTATTTAATTAATTATTACCCGGAAATTCACCTGTAACAGTAATTCCCATACTTCGTGCTGTTCCAGCAACCATTTTCATAGCCGACTCTACAGTAAATGCGTTTAAATCCGACATTTTCTCTTCAGCTATTTGCTGTACTTGTTCCCAAGTAAGCTTGGCTACTTTTTTACGGTTTGGCTCAGCCGAACCGCTTTTTTTCTTAACAGCTTCTAAAATAGCAATTGCCACTGGTGGTTTTTTAACAATAAAATCAAAAGATTTATCGCTATAAACGGTGATTATAACAGGAAGAACTTTTCCTGCATTATTTTGAGTTCGAGCATTAAACTGCTTACAGAACTCCATAATGTTAACACCTTTTGCACCAAGGGCAGGACCAACAGGTGGAGAAGGATTGGCAGCCCCCCCCTTTATTTGTAACTTTATTAATCCACTTATTTCTTTTGCC
>PDWI01003060.1_pt1 | contig 24158 bp, 25 predicted proteins | sample 1430891 | NCBI WGS metagenome assembly PDWI01 (sample SAMN01162508, study PRJNA174530) | Oral metagenome, whole genome shotgun sequencing project. | biome: Marine environment; feature: Marine mammal; material: Swab sample of the gingival sulcus; isolation source: swab sample of gingival sulcus... | reverse complement strand
AATCCCTGGTTTTGTTTTCAAACTTATTTTACAGGTAAATCCACGTTCTTACAAATTTAGGGGGTCACTTCATATTGTCTCCACTACGGTCGAAATGACAACTTTACTTTAAGCTTCAGCTGGCGTTTCGCCAATTTGATAATGGGCCTTAACCAGCTTTTCAATTTCTTCGTACAGCGCGGCGCTATCGCTCAAATACTGTTTGACGTTTTCGCGCCCCTGCCCCAGTTTTTCGCCGTTATAGCTATACCAAGCGCCCGCCTTTTTGATGATATCGGCATTGACGGCGGCATCTAATGTACTGCCGACCTTTGATATGCCCATGCCGTACATAATGTCGAACTCGGCCGTTTTAAAGGGCGGTGCCAACTTGTTTTTGACGACCTTGACGCGCGTGCGATTGCCCAAAATGCTATCGCCCGATTTAATCGATTCAATGCGCCTGACGTCGAGCCGCATCGACGCGTAAAACTTGAGCGCGTTGCCGCCCGTGGTCGTTTCCGGGTTGCCGAACATCACGCCAATTTTCATGCGCAATTGGTTGATAAAGACGACCGAACAATTCGATTTATTGACTAAGGCGGTTAGCTTGCGCAGCGCCTGCGACATCAAACGCGCCTGTAGCCCCATATGGCTATCGCCCATTTCGCCGGTTATTTCGGCCTTTGGCACCAAGGCTGCGACCGAGTCGATGACGATAATGTCGACCGCACCACTTCTGACCAAGGCGTCACATATTTCAAGCGCCTGTTCGCCGGTATCGGGCTGCGATACGATTAACTCGTCGGTGTCGACGCCAATTTTACTGGCATAGACTGGGTCGAGCGCGTGTTCGGCGTCGATAAAGGCCGCGACGCCGCCGGCCTTTTGGGCTTCGGCGATAACATGCAGTGACACTGTCGTCTTACCGGACGATTCGGGCCCGTAAATTTCGATAATTCTCCCCTTTGGTATGCCGCCGATGCCGAGCGCGATGTCAATCGCCATACAGCCCGACGAAATGACGTCGATGTTCATTTTAATGGCATCGTCGCCCAATCGCATAATGGCGCCCTTGCCGTACTGTTTTTCAATTTGGTTCATCACCGTTTCCAGTGCTTTTTTTCTTCCGTCCATGACGACCTCCATATAGCGAACATTTGTTCTGTTAATATTATATGCGTTTTTGGCATTAAAATCAAGTAAAAAAAGTAAATATCGGCTGCTAAAATGCAAATTGCACACTACTTCGCTGACAATCGCTTCCGTAGTCATTTCGAGCGCAGAAATCTCTGTTTTGCAGCGCTTGTCATTTCGACCGCAGTGGAGAAATCTCGGGTTTAAAAGCGCGATCTCTCCACTTCGCTACACTGCGTTCCGCTCCGGTCGAGATGACGCGGCTGCTCGACAAAATCGAGCACTGCCCTCAGCGCGTAGAGCGTTGCGTAATACTGATTTTTAGCGCGATTGCGCCTAAAGTTGTGCCGCTTGACGACGACGCGTTCACCGTCTGAAACGGCGATGTAGACCAAGCCGACCGGCTTTTCAGCCGTGCCGCCACTCGGCCCGGCAATGCCGGTAATCGCCACGGCGATAGCGCTGTTGGTACGCACCAGCAGGCCATTTGCCATCGCCGTAGCCGTTTCTGGCGACACGGCGCCGTGTTGTTCTAACGTCGCCGCGGTTACGCCCAACTGACGCATTTTTTCGGCATTGCTATAGGTTATCGCACCGCCCAAATAGACCGCTGATGCGCCCGGCACGGCCGTCAATTCGGCACCCAGTCGGCCGCCCGTACAACTTTCGGCCGTGCTAATTGTCAAATGGCGTCGTTTTAATGCGGCGACCACCACTTCGCCGAGCGTCGCCTCTTCTGTGGCGTAGATTAAATTGGGCAGGCGCGCCGCAATCGCCTGACAGACGGGTGCGGTGCGCGATTGGGCAGCGGCCAAACTGTCGGCATAGGCGCTAATGCGCAAAGTAATAATTGCCTGATTGACGTAGATGCCGATGCCGACGCCGGCGGCGGCAATATCGGCTATTGCGTCGTCGATGGTCGATTCACCGGCGCCAAACAGCTTGTAAATGACTTCGTGTTTGACTTTACCACTGTTCAGTACATCGTCGACAACGCGCGTCAAGACGTGTTTCATTTCATTGGGTGGACCGGGCAATGCCGCAATCGTCAACTGCCCCCGACTGATCACAAAACCGTCCGCCGTACCGACGTCGTTGACGACAACGCGCGCCCCTTGCGGAAAGTATATTTGACGAAAATTGTTGTCTGTCAGCTTGGCATTATAATTTTTAAAGCGGGCAATTAGTCGCCGTTTGGTCGCTTCGTTGGCAACGAGTGGCAATTTCATAAAATCGGCAATTACCTGCCGCGTAATGTCATCTTGGGTCGGCCCCAAGCCGCCCGTCACCATAATTAAATCGACGCGCGCAGCTAAAAACTGCAGGGCGTCGTCAATTTGTTTGGCGCTATCGTCACAGCTTAGATGATAGTCGACCCGATAGCCGTTGCCATTTAGCGTACGCGTAATGTACTGGGCGTGGCTATTTAAAGTATGACCGCTTACCAGTTCGGTACCGATTGTCAAAATGGCGGCGCGCGCTTGGCTCATAGTTTTAATTTCCTCCAGTTGGCGACCGCGTACTCGACGCCCGAGACGACGGTCATAATCAATGCGCTGTACAGTAAAATATCGGCCAGCGGAAAGCTATACGAGGCCTTTATGTAGTGATTTAAGATAATTGCCGGAATGGCCAACATTTGCAATACCGTCTTTAATTTGCCCCACTTGCCGGCCGCCACGACGACGCCCTGCGCCGCCGCCACCATGCGCAAGACGTCGATGAAGAAGTCGCGCGAAATAATGACGATGACGACCCAGCCGGCAATGTCACCCAAATCGACTAGGGCGACCAAGGCGGCCACCACCAGTATTTTATCGGCCACCGGGTCGAGCAACTTGCCCAAATTGGTAATCTGGTCGTAGTTGCGCGCCACGTAGCCGTCGACAAAATCGGTAATTGCCGCCACGGCGAAAATTGCAAAGGCAATTAGCCGGTTATACGGTAGCGCACTGTACATAAAGTAGACGAAGAACGGCACCAGCACAATGCGCAGTAGCGTCAATTTATTTGCTGTGTTCAAGGTAGTCTCCTATGATATCAAATTCTAAATAATCGCTTATCTGCACGTCGACGTATTGGCCAATGGCCAGTTTTTTGCCCGCCGTATGAACGTAACAGATGCCGTCAATTTCCGGCGCATCGTAGGCAGTTCGGCCGCCGTAAATGCGCCCCTCTTCAATTATTTCATCGATCAGCACCGTCGTGACGGCGCCGACTTTCGCCGCTTGAATATCTTCTGAAATGGCCTGTTGAACGGCCATTAAATGACTTAACCGCTCCGTTGCCAATTCGGCCGGCACGCGATTGGCCAACTGATAGGCCGGTGTGTTTTCTTCCAGCGAATACTTAAAGGCGCCCAAGCGATCAAATTTAACTTCTTCTACAAAATCGATTAACTGATTAAAATCGTCGGCGCTTTCGCCGGGAAAGCCGACGATAATGGTCGTTCGTATCGCCGCGTCGGGGCAGTGTTGGCGAATTGACGCGATTACCTGCCCGATTTGAGCGCGATTGGTGTTGCGGTGCATGCGCTTCAATACGGCGTCGCTGGCGTGCTGAATTGGAATGTCAAAGTAATTGACCACCTTGTCCAGTGCGGCGATGCCGGCAATCATCTGGTCGCTTAAAATATCGGGATAAATGTACTGCAGCCTTATCCACTTGAGGCCGGCAATGGCGTTCAGTTCTGTCAGCAGTTCAACCAGTTTATAGTCGCCGTAAATGTCGCTGCCGTAGCGCGACGTATCTTGGGCAATTAAAATGAGTTCAGTAATGCCGCGCTGCGCCATCCTTTCGGCTTCGGCCACGATGTCTTCAATTTTTCGCGATCGATAGCGGCCGCGCAATTTGGGAATAATGCAGTAAGTACAGCGATTGTCGCAACCCTCGGCAATTTTAAGAAAGCCAGTTGCCGTCTGTGGCTGAAAGTCCCTAATTGGCAGCTCTGGCGTAATGTAATCGGCGCTGGCGACGCGCTGTAAGACGCGCTGACCATCTCTGAGGGCGGCGATCACATTGACGATGTCGCAAAAGGTCGTCGTGCCGACGAAGGCGTCGACTTCGCCAATTTCGGCGGCCAGTTCTGTCGCGTAGCGCTGCGCTAGGCAACCGGCGACGATAAAGAACTGGCAGCGGCCGTCCGTTTTATAATTGAGCAGTTCAAAGATGCTGTCGAGCGATTCGCGCTTGGCGTCTTCGATAAAGCCACAGCTGTTGACGACGATGATTTCGGCGTCAATCGGGTCGTCCACCAAATGGTAATCAGCTGCCTTTAGCAGCCCGCTCATCACTTCGGAGTCGACTTGGTTTTTAGAACAACCCAATGTTTCAATATAGTAGTGCATTATTGTTCAGCCATTTCAAATTCTTGCCAAGTGAGCAGCACTTCACGCGGTTTAGAGCCGCGCGCCGGCCCAATGACACCGCGCGCTTCCATTTCGTCAATCATGCGGGCAGCGCGGTTGTAGCCAATTCGAAACTGGCGCTGCAGTAGCGATGTCGAGGCCTTTTCAGAGCGCACCACAAACTCAATTGCCGCCGTCAGCAGTTCGTCGACTTCGTCTTCAGCGCCCGCCGTCATCGTCAGTGCGACGTCGTCGAGCGACACGTCGTCGTAGTGCAATTCGCCGTCGACTTCACTTTTGACATAAGAGACGACCGCTTCAACTTCTTCTTCAGAGATAAACGAACCCTGTACGCGCAACGGCTTGGCGCGACCCACTGGGTAGTATAGCATATCGCCCTTGCCGAGCAGCTTTTCGGCGCCCGCCATATCGATGATGGTGCGCGAGTCGACCTGCGACGACACCGAAAAGGCAATGCGCGATGGAATATTGGCCTTGATGACGCCGGTGATGACGTCGACCGACGGACGCTGCGTGGCGACGATTAAGTGTATGCCGGCCGCCCGCGCCATTTGCGCCAAGCGGCAGATGGCGTCTTCGACCTGATTGGGCGCCACCATCATTAAATCGGCCAGCTCGTCGATGATGACGACGATGCGCGGCATGACGCGCAAGGCGTCGTCGCCGACCGCCTTTTTATTAAAACTGTTGATATCGCGTACGCCGTTTTCGGCGAACTGATTATAGCGTTCGGTCATTTCCTGCACCGCCCAATTGAGCGCAATTGAGGCCTTTTTGGGGTCGGTGACAACCGGTAGAATTAAATGTGGTATGCCGTTATAGACATTTAATTCAACCACCTTGGGATCGATCATCAAAAACTTGACTTCGTCCGGTTTGGCGTTAAATAAAATGCTGGTGATAATTGTGTTGACGCAGACGCTCTTGCCCGATCCGGTTGCGCCGGCAATTAGCAAGTGTGGCATTTTCGATAAATCGGCCACAATCGGCTGACCGGAAATGCCCTTGCCCAGAGCGAAGCGAATGGGCGATTTAGCGGCGCTGTAGCTGTCGGTTTCAATGACGTCGCGCAGCGTGACAATTGCCGTATCCTTGTTCGGCACTTCAATGCCAATCGCCGCCTTGCCCGGTATTGGCGCGACGATGCGCACGCTGGTCGCCGCCAAATTGAGTGCAATATCGTCCGTTAAATTGACGATTTTACTGACTTTTACACCCGGACTGGGCTGAATTTCAAAGCGCGTAATCATCGGCCCCTTGCTGACCTGTACGACGCGCGCGTCAATTTTAAAATTGGCCAGCGTCTGTTCGAGCAGTTTGGCCTTATCGAGTATCGCCTGATTGTCTTTTTCAGTGCGGTTGTGCGTGCCGCGCGTCAACAGCGCAGTGCGCGGAACGCGGTAGTCGTCGTACGACTTTTCAACCTGGTCGCTGATTTTAGCTTCTACTTCGTCGACCTCTTGATGCGTAATGACCGCGTTTTCTTTTTTTATGGCTTTTAAATCTTTAATCGCCGTCTCTTGCTTTGCCGGCGGTGCCGGCGGCTTTTCATCTTTGACCGGTTCAAACGGCTTGCGGCGTTCTTCGTAGTCGACGATGGTAATGCTGCCGAGCGCCACTTCACCCTGCTCGTCGACCACCGCGGTCTGTTTGGCGGCCTGCGCGGCGCCGTCAGCCGAGTCGATCAAATCGTCTGGCGCGGCATCAGTCGCTGTGTCGTCCGAAAAGTCGGCCGTCTTTAATAAGTTTATAATATTGCGTTTATCTTCTTTTAGCGTTGGCGGCGCTTCGCTGCGCTTAAACTGCGCGACGCCGCTCTTGATGGCGCCGCCAATTTTTTGGTTGGTAGCGGCGGCCGACTTGCCCAGCTCAGTGCCAATTTTAGTGGGCGTAATATTGAAGGCGAAAATGCTAAATAGCATGAGTGACATGACGATGACGACGACCGTACCCCAATAGCCGATTGCACCGTGTATCAAGCTAAAGACGAGCTGGCCGACGACGCCCAAGCTAATCAGCTGTTGCCCGGTCGTATAGGCGTGTTCGACGCCGCCATTACTGAAGATGTCAGACGGATTATGCTCTAACATAATTAAGCCGCAGCCCAGTATGATGACCAGCGTTAAACAGGCCACAGCGGCATAGACCCGCTTGCGATAGGGCGCCAAATTGGCGTTAATCGTCACAAAGACAGTGGCGAACAAGGCCACCGGAAAGAAAAATGCGTAATACGAAAACAGCCCCGTCAGCACGTCTTTGATAAAACTGCCGACGTAGCTAGTGGCGTTTGTAAACAGCGCCAAAACGATAAACAAAGTCAAGGCCAACAGCACGGTCAGCTTGACTTCGTAGCGCAAGGGCGACGACTGCGCCGCGCCCTTTTTAGCGGCGCCGCTGCGCCGCGTCGTCTTCTTTTTAGTCGTGTTCGATTTGCTCTTTGTCTTTGCCATACTGTTCCCCATCTATCAGTGCTAGTTCTAAATCTTCAAATGATTCAATCGGCGGTAGATCGCGCAGCGTCTTTAAGCCAAACTTCTTTAAGAAAAGTGGCGTCGTACCGTATAAATTCGGTCGGCCAATTTGCTCTAATTTGCCGGCGACGGCGACGAAGTCGAGCTCGATTAAACTCTGTAGCGAACGGTCCGAACCGACGCCGCGAATCGCCTCAATTTCCAATTTTGTAATCGGCTGGCGGTAGGCGACGATTGCCAATACCTCCAGCAAACTATTCGACAAGCCGCGCGAGCGCTCAGTTTTAAATAATTGTTCAACCGTATCGGCAAATTCCTGTTTACTGGCCAACTGCAGCGACTGATTGACTTCAATCAGCTGAATGCCATGCGGCCCAGTTTGATAATTTTGCTTCATCTGTGCGACGGCGTCTTTTAACGTCTGGTTGTCGACGTCGAGCAAACTGGCAATTTTTTGATATGACAGGGCATCGCCCCAAGCGAATAACAGCGCTTCAATTTTTTTTATTAATTGTCTATTCATCGGTTTCTTTCTCGATAATTATTTCGGCAAATGTTTCAGTTTGATAGACGCGCAGGCGGTTGTCGCGCAAAAATTCGAGCAGCGCCAAAAAAATGATGACGACTTCCATTTTGTCGCGCGCGCCGCCGACTAACTGGCGGAACGACCACTTATTTTGCCTACTAAAGCTGGCCTCAATTTCGCTTAGCTTTTGCTCAACCGTATAGTGATCGCGCACCAATTTGTCGAAATAGCCCTTGCGGTTGGCGTCGTAGCGCGGTATTCGCCCGATTACATCGTTTAGCGCATCGACCAATAGGTCAATCTCGATGTCGGGCATGTCGGCCGCCGTCAGCGCCGTGCGAAAGCGCTCAACTTCGTTGACGCGCTGTAGGTGCATGCCGCGAAAGGCGTCGTGCTGGCGTTGCAATTTGGCGGCCGCCTCTTTATAGCGCTTATACTGCAATAGGCGCTGCACCAAGTCGTAGCGCGGGTCGTCCTCAGCTAGTTCGCCCGCTTCGTCGGCGCCGTGTATCGGCAACAGCATCTTCGACTTTATTTCCAGCAAGTGCGCCGCCATCACGACAAATTCGCTAATGTCGTCAATTTGATCGCGCTCGCAGCCGTCGAGATAGGCTAAAAACTGCTCGGTTATTAAATTGATTGGAATGTCGTAAATGTCAATATCGTTCTTTTCTAACAAGTGCAACAACAAGTCAAGCGGCCCTTCAAAGCTGGGCAAGACGACGTTTAATCGATAGCTCATAGTTCCCCTTAAATGAATTTCTCAACGCCGTCTTCGCTGACAATTGCCTTAATTAAAGCCGGTACGTCGCAGGTGCTGTCGGAAATTTCAATGGCGTCTAACAACTGTTTTTCGACTGCGGCCAAGCTGGTCTGGTCGTTTGTGTAGAGCGTCGCCAAAACGTCGCCCTGTTGCACCTTATCGCCGATTTTGGCGGCCAATACAATACCGGCGGCGAGGTCGATTTGCGACGACATATCGCGCCGCCCCGCGCCCAACAGCATGGCACAAACGCCGACCTGTTCGTTTTTAAACGACGTCAGGTAGCCACTTTTGGGCGCCTTGACTTGTACGACGTGGCTGGCCTGCGGCAATAGCCCGTAATCGTCGACGACATTGTCATCGCCGTCTTGTGCGGCGACAAATTCGCGGAATTTTTGGAGCGCCTTGCCATTGGCGATATTGTCGGCCAACATTTGGCGGGCCGCAGCAAAGCTGTCCGCCGCACCGCCGATTACGGCCATATTGGCGCCCAGCGTCAAGCACAATTCAGTTAAATCGCGCGGGCCGTTGCCCTTTAGGGTTTCAATCGCCTCGATCACTTCGAGCCCATTGCCGATCGCAAAGCCAAGCGGTTGCGCCATATCGGTGATGACGCCGACGGTTTGGCGCTGCATGCCATTGCCGATATCGACCATGGCCTGCGCCAGTTCAATTGAAGCGTCGACGTCTTTGATAAAGGCGCCTGAACCGGTTTTGACGTCGAGTACGATGCCGTTTGAGCCGGCCGCCAATTTTTTGCTCATAATCGAACTGGCAATCAGCGAAATATTTTCGACCGTCGCCGTTACATCGCGCAGCGCATAGAGCTTTTTATCGGCCGGTGCGATGTTTTTCGACTGGCCGATGACGGCGATACCATAGCGGTTGACATTGTCGGCAAAGCGCGCACTGGTCAGTTCGACGTGAAAGCCCGGTATCGCCTCTAATTTGTCGATGGTGCCGCCGGTATGGCCCAGTCCCCTGCCCGACATTTTGGCGATTGGCACGCCAACCGAAGCGACCAACGGCGCCAACACCATCGTCGTGGTGTCGCCGACGCCGCCGGTCGAGTGTTTGTCGACCTTGATGCCGGCAATTGCCGACAGGTCGACCACATCGCCCGAGTGCATCATGGCCTTTGTCAAGTGAATGGTTTCTTCCTTATCTAAACCATTTATAAAAACGGCCATCAACAGCGCCGAAGCCTGGTAGTCTTTAATTTCGCCGTCGGTATAGGCCTTGATGAAGTATTCAATTTGCGCTTGGCTCAACTTGGCGCCATCGCGCTTTTGCTTGATAATATCGTATATTCTCATTTTATTTCTCCATTAGTAGGGCTTTCATGCTATTGCCATTGGCCGGCATTTGAACGTTCATCATATCGGCAATCGTGGCCGCAATATCGGCAAAGCTAGCGCGCGTTGCCAAATTGACGCCCGGCTTAATCGCCTTGCCATAGGCGATAAACGGCACGTATTCGCGGGTGTGATCAGTGCCCTTGTAAGTTGGGTCGTTGCCGTGGTCGGCCGTCAAAAATAAGACGTCGTCGTCGTTCATGGCGGCGTATATTTCGGGCAAACGCAAGTCGAATTCTTCAATTGCCTGAGCGTAGCCGGCGACGTTGCGACGGTGGCCAAACTTGGCATCAAAGTCGACTAAATTGGTGAAGATGAGCCCTTTAAAATCGTCTTTCATATAGTCTAGCGTCTTGTCGACGCCGTCCATATTGCTCTTGGTGTGCACGTCGTGCGTGATGCCGCAGCCATTGTAGATGTCGACGATTTTACCGACGGCCCGCACCTCGTAATCGGCTTCCTTTAAGTGGTCTAATACCGTCTTGCCAAATGGGCTCAACGAGTAGTCGCGTCGGTTGGGCGTACGACTAAAGCTGCCCGGCTGGCCGACGAATGGTCGGGCGATGACGCGCGCGACGGCGTATTCGCCGCGCAGTATTTCGCGCGCTTTTTGGCACATGTCGTACAGTTCTTCAATCGATACGACATCTTCGTGGGCGGCAATTTGAAAGACGCTGTCGGCCGATGTGTAGACGATGACATCGCCCGTCGCCATGTGCTGTTCGCCCAGTTCTTCGATAATTTGAGTGCCGCTGGCCGGTTTATTGCACAATACACCGCGGCCAACTGCGGCGCTGAAGGCATCGATTACTTCGGCCGGAAAGCCGTTTGGAAACGTCTTAAAGGGCGTGTCGATGACTAAGCCGGCGATTTCCCAGTGGCCGGTCGTGGTGTCTTTGCCCTTTGAAACTTCGGCCAAGCGACCAAAGGCGCCAGTCGGCTGGGCGACCGCCGCAATGGCGTCGACACCATCGATATTGGCCAGCCCCAATTGGCGCAGCTGTGGAATGTTAAAGTTTGGCGTATTTTTGGCGATATTGCCCAGCGTATTGACGCCGAAATCGCCAAAATCGGCCGCGTCGGGCATTTCGCCGACGCCCATGCTGTCTAAAACTATCATAATAATTCGCTTAATCATAGTAACCTCTTTTCGATAAACTAAAATAGCAGCCGATTGCCGACAATTAACGCCAGTCGCACGATAAAGACCAGCAAGATGTCAATCAATACTACCAACAATAGGCCAAGTCCCGTTATCGCCGCAATGGCGACGACATTGCTCAGCAAGAAGTGATAGAGTCCGTTTAAAATTGCAAACGTGACGACCAGCGCAATGACGGCAGCGATAACCACCTGGCGTCGGCCAAAAATATTAGTGTAACCCTTTCTTTGCAGCCGGTTGACGACAATGCGGTAAACGGCGCTGATAATAATTAAATAAAATAGTGCCCAGCCGGCCAATACGCCGTTTTGAGCAACTTGTAAATGTGCAGTCGTCAAGCGCAGACCCGGTTTAAATAGCGCGACAAAGGCCGCTGCGTAAACCGCCAAGTACTTGATGACAAAGATGACGACGACCTGTCGTGCCGCGCAGTCGCGCGCCGCGCCAAATAAATAGCGCCGCAACAGCATTAAAAAGCCGGCAAACAAAAGCACGCCTAGTAAATTATCTGTCGGTAAAAACAATAAATATATAAATATTAGTGGCGTCGCCAAGAGCATCAACTTATAGTTTCTAGAAGTGAGCCGCGCTGCGACAATCCACATTAAAATCGTCAGAAATACGCTTTCGATAAAAACGTAGTTGATAATTGCAAAATTAAACATATTATACTCCGCTCTGTTCGCTAATAAACTGCTTGTTGCGCGCGGCGCTATCAATCAGTTTTTGAGCCTGCGCGCGCTGCGATTCATCGCTCAATTTGCCGGAAATTAAGCGGGCTATTTCATCGACGCGTTGCGCCGTCGTCAGCGGATAGACCTTTGAAATGGCCAAGTCGGCAACGGTGTCTTTGACGATTAAGAAATGGCGATCGGCCATAAGTGCAACTTGCGCCAAATGCGAGATGCAAATGACCTGTCGATGGCGCGCCACGTCGTACAGTTTGTCTGCCACCACGCTGCCGGTTACGCCGCTGACACCACTGTCGATTTCGTCAAAAATCAGTACCGGTACGCCCGCTCTATGAGCGACAATTTTTTTAATCGCCAACATCAGGCGCGAAATTTCGCCGCCCGAAGCAATCTTTTTAAGAGAGTCGACCGCCATACCGCGGTTGAGACTGATTTTAATATCGACCACGTCGCGCCCATAAATTGAAAAATTCTTGCGCTCGGCATAGTCGATTGTCAAGCTGACATCGCCGAATTGCAGCGCTCTCAGTTCAGCTGTCAGCTGGGCAAGGAAAGTATCAGCTGCCCTTTTGCGCTCGTTTGTCAAGGCCTGACACTGCATTAAATAGCTTTCGCGCAGCTGTTGATATTTTAGCTGCAATTCGTCCTTTAGCTCGGCCAATTGATTGAGCTCTGCGAGGCGCGCATCTAAGCCGCTGCGATAGTCGGCAATGGCTTCAACCGTTTTACCGTACTTTTTCTTGAGCGCATTGACGACGTCGAGGCGCGCCGTCAAGGCGGCTTGGTCGGCCAATTGGTCGGCCAATTCAGCGCTGTCGCGCTGTGCTTGGTTGGCCAATTCGGCTAAAGCGTAAGAAAAATCGTTGAGCTGTTCAATAGCCGACTGATAGGCGGGAAATGCTTCGGCCAAAGCCGCGCAATGCGCAATCAGTTGATTGACGGCGCGGCTGATGTTCAAGCCACCCTGTTCGCCGTCAATCAATTGATCGACGGCGACGAAGTCGGTCGCCAGCCGGGCCGCCTTTGCCATGCGCTTGAAGCGCAGTTCAACCATTTCATCATCGGCCGTCAGCGCCGCCCGATCGATGTCCTCAATTTGAAAGTTAATTAAATCGATTTCGCGCTCAATTTGCTGCGGCTCGATTGTCAAATCGGCAATGCGCTGATTAATCTTAGCCAATTCGGCGTATAACTCGGCCACTTTTTGCCTGTTGATTAGGCCAGTCGGCGCCAAGAAACTGTCGATTAATTGCAGTTGGCCATCGCCGTCGAGCAGTGCCTGATAGTCGTTTTGACCGTGTATGCTGAGCAGCAAGTCGGCAATTTTTTTAGCCTGATTGAGCGTGACGACGACATCGTTCAGCTTCATAATAGACTTGCCGTTGTGGTGTAATTCACGCCGAAAAATAACCATGTTTTCCGACGTGTCAATCAGCTCAGCCAGTTGTGCGGCAATCGCTTGATCGACGACAAACACCGCCTGCACAACCGCTTTATCGCTGCCTTGACGCACCACATTGGTGCTGCCGCGCCCACCCAAAGCCAGTCGAATGGCACCTAAAATAATTGATTTTCCGGCGCCGGTTTCACCAGTTAAAACGTTGAGCCCGCTGTCGAAATCAATTTCTAAATCGTCGATTAAAATGTAATTTTTGACAATTACTTTAATCAGCATAATTTATTGCTACTACTTGCTGACTGAAACTAAAAACTCAATTAAGGGCTGAATGTCCTTTTTGTTGCGCACGACCAAGAATACCGTGTCGTCGCCGGCCAGCGTGCCGACAATTTCGTCGCGATCCATCGCATCTAAAGCTGCACCGGCCGCTTGGGCGGCACCCGGTAAAGTTTTAATGACGACGATGTTCTCGGCGTGATCGATTTTTACCAGTGAATCGCGAAAAATTTTGATGAACTTCTCGGTGATAATTTCGTTCTGTTCTTTAATGGTCGAATACTTATAGCGACCTTTGCTCGACAACACCTTGATTAAGCGCAGTTGCTTAATATCGCGTGAAATTGTCGCCTGCGTCACTGAAAAACCCTCTTTTTCGAGCAACTTGACCAGTTCGTCCTGTGTTTCAATTTCGCGTTCATTGATTAGTTCGTGTATCTTTGCATGGCGTAAGTACTTCATAACTCCTCCTTTATCACTTCATTGTCTGATGACAACGTTTAACAATTTCCAAAATTTCGGCATCTCGCCAGACTTTAATATCGCCGTCGGCGAGTGCCATTAGAGCGATAAATTCAATATTGCCCCTATTACCCTTTATACTCGAAAAAGTGATGTTTCTAACAGTTAATTGATTATCGGCCGCCTGTTTGACAAAGCGCTGCAGGACGGCGCGGTGTAGTTTGGCGTCTTTGACGACGCCTTTGCCAATCGCCTTTTTGCCGACTTCAAACTGCGGTTTAACTAGGCTGATGACGACGGTTTGCGCGCTGCACAATGTCGCAATCGTCGGCAACACCAGCGCCTGCGAAATAAACGACAAGTCGATGCAGATAATGTCAATTGTGCGATCGAAGTCATCTGCCGTTATCGCCCGAATATTGGTATTGGCCATATTGACCACCCTGTCGTCGGTGCACAATTTTTCGGCCAATTGTGCGCTGCCGACGTCGAGCGCGTAAACCAGTTGGGCGCCGCGCTGCAACAGACAGTCGCTAAAACCGCCAGTCGAAGCGCCCACATCGAGGCATATTTTAGCGGCGACGTCGACGTTAAACGCTTTCAAGGCGTGTTCTAGTTTAAAGCCGGCGCGACTGACATAGCGGTCGTTTTGATTGGCCAAGACCACAATGTCGGCATTGGCGGCGACCAATTGCGCCGCCTTTTTGGCCACTACGCCGTCGACGCTTACAAAGCCGCCGGCGATGACGTCTTTAGCGCGCTGGCGCGACTGAACAAAGCCGCGTTTAACCAGTTCGACATCTAGTCTATACATGCAGCTGCGCCCGCAAGTAGTCGCCAATGCGGCGACTGACCCCCACCGCATCGAGCGCGACCTCAGACAGCAACTGATCGATACTACCATGGCCGACAAACTGGTCGTCAATTGCCATAATTTTCGGCATAACTCGGCTATTTGTATTTGCCAAGCGCGTGCTAAAGTAGCTGCCAAAGCCGCCAATTGCGTTATTGTCCTCCAGTGTAAAAATGGGCTTGTCGGCGACGACGTGTTGTAAAATATCGGCCAGGTCGAGCGGCTTTAGCTGCTTGACGACGATTAAACGACCGCCGTAGCCCTGTTCTCTTAAAATTTCGAGCGCCTGCTGTGCCACATTTGCCATGCCGCCAATCGCAACTAAATTAAATTGATCGCCGGTCGCCGTTAATTCGGCTTTCAGCGACGTCTGCGCGTTGCCATCGCGGCAAGTCGCCTTGGGGTAGCGTATCGCAATTGGCCCGCTATTCGTCTGACTGGCCAATTGCATCATCAGGCGCAGATCGGCGCCGTCTTGTGGCGCGTAAACGGTCATATTGGGCGCCGCTAGCAAGTACGATAAATCGAACACGCCGTGGTGCGTTTCGCCGTCGTTGCCAACCAGGCCAGCGCGGTCGATACAAAAGACCACCGCCAAATTTTGCAGGCAAATGTCGTGAATAATTTGGTCGTAGCCGCGCTGCAAAAAAGTTGAATAGACGGCAAAAAACGGTTTTAAGCCGTTGACGGCCAAGCCGCCGGCAAAGGTGACGGCGTGCGCTTCGGCGATGCCGACGTCGAAAAAGCGGGACGCGTAGCGCTCGGCAAATGCCTTTAAGCCCGTGCCACTCGGCATGGCGGCAGTAATTGCGCAGACCCGTTGATTGGCCGCTGCCAGTTTGCACATTTGATCGCCAAATACCGCCGAAAACGTCGGCGTCGTAGCGGCCTTTAGCGGTTTTCCCGTCGCGACGTCAAAGGCGCCGATGCCGTGGTACTTTTCGGGATTGCGCTCGGCATAGCCGAGCCCCTTGCCCTTTTTGGTGGCGACGTGTATTAAAACGGGGCCCGTCACCGCCTTGACGCGTTCTAGGGTGTCGCGCAACTGCGCAATGTCGTGGCCGTCGACGACGCCAATATAGGTAATGCCCAACTCTTCAAACAACATACCGGGCACGACGAGCTGCTTGAGCGATTCCTTTAAGCGTGAAATCGACGACGACAACGGCTTGCCAATTGCCGGTATATTGTCGATTACTTTATGCACGTCTTGCTTGGCGCGATAATAGCTCGGGTTGGTGCGCACCCGCGCCAGGTACTTGGTAATGCCGCCGACGTTTTTATCGATCGACATTTCGTTGTCGTTTAATATAATAATCAGCTTTGATTGATCGTGGCCGATATTGTTGAGCGCCTCGTAGGCCATGCCGCCAGATAGCGCTCCGTCGCCGATCACGGCGATGACGTGATGGTCATTACCCCGAATATCGCGCGCCTTGGCGAGACCATAGGCGGCCGACAAAGACGTCGAAGCGTGCCCGGCGTTAAAGATGTCATGCTGCGATTCAGCGCGCTTGCTAAAGCCGCTCAAACCGCCGTATTGACGCAATGTTTTAAATTGCTCAAAGCGACCGGTCACCAGTTTGTGAACGTAGCTCTGATGGCTGACGTCAAAGACAATTTGATCGGTTGGACTATCAAAGGCCAAGTGTAGCGCCAAGGTCAATTCGACAATGCCCAAATTAGAGGCCAAGTGACCACCACAAGCGGCGACAGTTTCGGCGATATAGCGCCTTATTTCCGACGCCAAGCGCGCCAACTGCAACGATGATAAATTTTTAATATCTGTCGGGTTGGCGATTGTTGGTAAAATTTTATAGTTCATATACTCCCCAAAATTATGCGATAATATTTGCCACCACAATGCCGAGCAGCGCGCCGGCCAGCACTTCAACCGGCGTGTGGCCGATCAGTTCTTTTAACTTATCCTCGGCAATTTGCTTATTGGCGTATAAATCTTCAATAATCGTATTGATGATTTCAGCCTGCTTGCCGACGGCGCGGCGCACGCCGGAAGCGTCGTACATGACGACCAACGACATCGTAAAGGCGATGGCGTAATGGGCGCTGGCAAAGCCCAGTTTTAAGCCGACGGCCGTCGACATGCCCATCATAAATGCCGTGTGTGAACTGGGAAAGCCGCCTGAACCAATCATGCGCGAAAAGTCCATTTTTCTATCTTTAATCAACGTCAATACCACTTTTAAAAGCTGGGCGATAAACCAGGCGATGAAGGCGATGATAAATATTTCGTTATTGATAATGCCGATGAAAAAACTCATGCTAACTCCATTAGTAGGCACGGCTGAGCAGTGCGCGATTTAACTTGTCAAAAAAAAGATTCTGGTCGTTCATTGTCGGCAGACAGCGCGCCGCAGCGTCTGCGTAATGCTGCGCCATGCGACGCGATTTTGTCAAACCGTGCAGGCTGACATAGGTATTTTTGCGGCTTTGCGCATCGCTGCCAATTGGTTTACCCAACTGGGCGGCATCGCCCGTCACATCGAGTATGTCGTCGACGATTTGAAAGGCCATGCCCAGATTTTCGCCATAGTTGCGATAGCTTTCGACCTGTTGCCGATCGGCGCCGCCCAGTTTGGCGCCGGCCGTCAGCGCTGCGGCGATTAGAGCGGCCGTCTTATGGCGGTGAATGTAGTCGAGTGTGGCGCCGTCGATTGGCTTATTCTCCGATAAAATATCGGTCACCTGCCCGCCCAACATGCCGCGATAACCGGCGCCCTCTGCCAATTCGGCCATCGCCGCAATTGCGCGCTGCGGCACGTCGCTGTCGGCGGCGCTACTGAGCATCAACTCAAAGGCGTAGTTTAGCAGTCCGTCGCCGGCCAGTATTGCCATCGCCTCGCCGAATACGACGTGATTGGTCGGCTTGCCGCGACGCAAATCATCGTCGTCCATCGCCGGCAAATCGTCGTGAATGAGCGAGTAGCAGTGAATGAGCTCGACGGCCGCCGCAAATGGCAAAGCCGCATCGACGGCACCCGCCAAACTGCGGTAGGCCTGCAACAACAAACTGGCGCGCAGGCGCTTGCCGCCGGCGCTTAGCGAATAATTCATCGCCTCTATAATCGGTTTTTGGCGCATGTCACTGTCGCTAAAAACCGTTGTCAGGTAGTTGTTTACCAGTTCTCTATCGGCGGCCAGCAGGGCGTCGAGTGAGCGTTCAGCTTTCATCGGCGGCGTCTTTCTCTAGCGCTTTGCTGATGTGATTAATTTTTTGTTCGCATTTTTGTAAAATAGCGACGCATTCGGCGTAGGCAGCCGCACCCTTTTGATAGGCCACAATTGCCGCATCAAGCGATGTTTTTGGGTTTTCAATTAGCTCGGCAGCTTCCTTTAACTGCGCCATATAGTCGTCTAATTTATCGATTTTTGTCATGTTTTACCCCTTTAACCGTCGTCGTCAACGCGCCATCGACTAAGACGACGTTGAGCACATCGCCGGCGGCAATATTTTTTGCCGAATTGACAACTTTATTATCACTATCGGTAATATAACTGTAACCGCGCGCCATAATTCGCTGCGGACTTTGCAATTCGAGTGCCTGTCGTAATTCGGCAACAACTTGACGCCTTTTGTCGAGTTGTCGCCTAATCGTCACATCAATGGCGTCAAATTGCTGATGAGCGTCACTCAGCTGCTCAGTAATGCGCTTTTCCAACAGCTGTTTAAGTTGAATTGGATTGTTGCCTTGTAGCACTAAGTGCATTTTTTCAATGCGGTACATCAACTGATTGCCCATTTTTTGCAACGTCGTACGCAACGCTACCGCGACGTTATCGAGCGGCTCGCTGAGTAATTCGGCCGCTGCCGATGGCGTCGCCGCGCGCAGGTCGGCAGCAAAGTCGGCAATTGTAAAATCTATTTCGTGACCAACTGCCGAAACAACCGGCAGTTTAGAATTGACGATGGCCGCAGCCAAATCGGCGTCGTTAAAACACCACAGATCTTCCATTGACCCGCCGCCGCGCGTTATGACGATCACGTCGACCGACTGCGCCTTGTTAAAATAGGCGATGCCGGCGCTAATTTGGGCAGCTGCTGCACTGCCCTGTACCAAGCTGTCGTAGACATCGATTTCAATTAGGCCGTTGCGGCGCCCTAAAATTGACGTGAAGTCCTCGATGGCCGCGCCGACGCGCGATGTAATTAAACCGATGCGGCGCACCCGCTCAATCGGCCGCTTGCGCGCCATATCAAAATAACCGCGCGCCGCCAACTGTTGCTTTAAGGCCATAAAGCGCTGGTGTAAAACGCCATCGCCCTGCTTGGCAATTGTCTGGCAGATCATTTGATAGCGCCCCTCGCGCTCGTAGACGCGCACTTGGCCGCTCAGTTCTACCTGATCGCCGACCCGAAAATTTAGCGCCGCCTGCTGTTGGGCGGCACGCTTAAACATCACACAGGGCAATTTTGCGGCGCCGTCGACCAATGTAAAGTATACGTGGCCGCTGGGGTACTGCTTAAAGGCAGACAGCTCACCATAAACGCGACAGGCGTTCATAATGGGATCGTCGCCAATCAACCGGCCAATGTAGGCGGTTAACTGCGCGACGGTCATACTGCGCAATTTCATTTATGCTGCCTTTCAAAAGCTGTGACGACATTGTCGATCAGCATTGCAATTGTCACTGGGCCAACGCCGCCCGGTACTGGCGTGACGGCCTTGGCGACATCTGCTAAGCCGGATGGGTCGACGTCGCCGTACAACTTACCGCCCTCGACGATAATGCCGGCGTCAATTACGATGGCGCCCCGTTTTAACATATCTTTATTAATTAAATGCTTGATGCCGGTTGCCGCCATTACGACGTCGGCCATTTTAGTATAGGCCGCTAAGTCGTCGGTGCGCGAATGGCAGATGCTAACCGTCATGTTTTCAGCTAACAACATGTCGGCAATTGGCTTGCCGACGACGTGGCTGCGGCCGACGACGACGGCGCGCTTACCCGTTAAATCGGTTTCGACTGATTTAAGCAAGGCCAGCATGCTGCGCGGCGTACAGGGTTTGTAGCACTGATTACCGCTGTAAAACATGCCGATATTGCGCGTGCCCGCCGAATCGACGTCCTTAAGCGGCGCAATCGCCTCGCGCACTAAACCGGCATCAATTTGCTTGGGCAGCGGAAATTGTACGATAATGCCCGAACAGCTGGCATCGTCGTTTAACGCTTCAATTTTGGCAACCAGTTCAGCCGTCGTACAGTCGCCGTCAAATTCGACTAATTCAGAGGCCAAGCCGACACCGCTGCACTGTTTTAAGATCATATTGACATAGACGCGCGACGACTTGTCGGCGCCGACTAAGACGACGACCAACTTGGGCGTCGCTGCGCCCGTTTTAAGTGCTGCAATGCGGCTCTCTTGTTCGGCCAATAGTTGTTTTGCTATTGCTTTTCCATCAATTAACATATTAACTCCTCATTTGTTGTGCGTAGCGCGCCACGCCAACCGCGTTGTCGGCGGCGTAGTTGGCGCTGGCAAATTGAATATTGACGTCGTTTTGTTCGGCCCAACTCAGCAGCTCGCGCCGCATAATGCTGTTTTCGGCAACGCCGCCGGCCAGTAGCACGTCATTTAATTGCGTCGCATGACGCGCGTTGTCGATGATTTTAATGACGATGTCCGCCGCCGTTTTAAACAAGTGATAAAACACTGCGCCGGCCGGCCGCTGCGCCAAACACTGCGTAAAGTAATTCTCGTAGCCCGATAAATTAAACTTTGGTTGAAAGCGAAATGGTGGCGCTTTGAAATCAGCGCAATCAGTCGCTCGCTCGTCCATGGCGGCGCCACAGGGAAATTTTAGACCGGCCTTGACGCCGATGCGATCAATCAGCTGACCAATGCTGATGTCGGCCGTTTCGGCGACGCAATCCAACAGGTAATTGCCAGCTTGCCAGCGGGTGCGATGCACCTCTGTCGTGCCACCCGATAAGTGCAAGAACAAAAATGGCGCCGTTAGCTGCTGGCCGCGCAGCGCGCTATAGAGATGGCCCTCTTGGTGCGAACAGCGATAGAGCGGCAGCTTTAGAGCGCTCGCCAAACAATTGGCGACAATTTCGCCAGCGCGAAACACCGGCATATACGAGCCATCAACCGGCCGCGGCCGCGTCGATACGGCAATCGCCGTCAACTGGTCGACGTATTGTTCCAATTCGCTGGTCAGCCACTTGTCGAGTGCCTGCATGTGCATAAAGAAGCCATCGGACTGGCGAATGCCGCGCGCGCCCAATTTTACGTCGATTAGCTGACGAAAGTCGACGACGATGTCAGCGCCCTTTACAACGGCAATCGACGTCGTGTAATTGCTGGTATCAAACGCCAATATCATCACTTAACGCCCTCAAAACGCCGTTGATGAACTTCGGCGTATCGTCATCGCCAAAAATTTTTGCCATTTCAATCGCTTCATTAATCGCCACCTTAGCCGGTACCGAATCGATGTAAAGCAGCTCGCAAAGCGCCATTTGTATGCAGCTCAGATCAATTTTGCCAATTGTGCTGAGCCGCCATTTTTTGAGCGACTGAACAATCTTTTGTTCGATTGTCGCGCGATTAGCGGTAAAGGCGTCGAGCACGGCGCGCTGATAATCGGTTAAATTTAACTTGTCGCGCGCCGGCAATTCGGCATCGCCCGTAATGTTTAGCTGGTAGATCAATTGAATGACGCGTTGTCGTTCTTCGCGTCTAGTCATCAACTTTTTCCACAGCGCTATCGGTGGCAATTTTAACGCCGACGACGTGTACGTTAATCGATGAGACGGCCAATTCAGTCATCGACTCAATTGCCTCTTTAACGTGCAATTGAATGCGCTTGGCCATATCGGGAATTTTTGTGCCATAGGCGACGACGACGCTTAAATTTAAATCAATCGTACCGTCTTCGCCATTTACCTTAACCCCTTTAATATTGTTTTTCATACCTAAAAAATCGGCAATGTCACTGGCGATACCGCCCTTTAGTTGAACGACCCCCTCGATTTTGGCGGTCGAAATATTGGCGATTGTCGCGACGACATCGTCGGCAATTTTAACATCGCCGTATTCTAATTCTTTTAATTTACTGGTTTTTGACATATTTCCTCCACTGCTTGCAAATGATTAAGACCAGCTGACGTTTTTTTTCAACTGGTCGCATCAGATGTGATTACGGTTGCACTCGACAGATTACTTAAGCGTCTGCGCTTTCGTCATCGCCTTCGGCCACTGCAAAGTCGTCGGCGCAATCGACACAGTAATCGTATTCGTTTAAATCAATCGTCGCCTCGCAAACTGGGCAGATAACTTCTGTTTCGCCAAAGGCGGGATCGCCCAATAGCGGGTCGTCAATTAAAATTAGCTCGCCGCATTCGGGGCACTCTAAATCAAAATAGTCGTGATAATCGCCCTCGCCGTAGAGATCGTCTTCGACGTCGGCGAGGTCTTCGTCAATTGAGTCGACGTACTCGTCGATTTCATCGATATCGTCGTGCAAGGAATTAATTGCCGTCGCCATTTCATCGAGCACTTCGATAATGGCCATGACCATTTTGCCGTTTTTGCTGTCTTCAATTTCCATGCCTTCGGCCAGGCCGCGTAAATACGCAATATTTTCGTACAAGTGGTTCATTGTATCCTCCTTAAACTCGCGATAAGTATTCGCCCGTACGGGTGTCAATTTTTATTTTGTCGCCCTCGTTGACAAACAGCGGCACGTTGATCGTAGCGCCGGTTTCGACGACGGCCTTTTTAGTGATATTAGAGGCCGAGTTGCCCTTGACATCGGGTTCGGCTTCGGTGACGACCAATTCGACAAAATTGGGCGCCTCTACCGAAAAACACTTGCCTTGGTAAAATTTTAAAGTGGCGCTGTCGTTTTCTTTAATGTAGAGCATCACTTCGGCGACTTGTTCACCGGTGAGCGGAATTTGGTCGTATGTTTCATTGTCCATAAAAAAGTATAAATCGCCATCGTTGTACAAGTATTGCATCGTCTTCGTTTCGACGTGCGCCTTTGGGAACTTTTCGTTGGGGTTAAAGGCCTCCTCGCGAATTGCACCATTAATTAAGTTCTTGTACTTCGTTCTGACAAACGCCGCGCCCTTGCCCGGCTTGACGTGCTGAAAGTCCTCGACGACATAGGGCTCGCCGTTTATTTCAAACGTAACGCCCTTTCTAAAATCACCCGCTGAAATCATATTATACCTCCATAATTTTATTAACAATTAATTATACCAGTCATTTGCATAAAAATCTACAGTTGATGTGCAATAAATTGAGAAATTTTCACAACATTTTTAGACGATTTGCACGAAGTAGATAATTGTCGCGGCGATGCCGATGGCCGGCGCAAAGGCGAGCGCCGTATCGCACCGCAATATCCGCTTGACGACAAAATAAATTACCAGCTGCAATAGCGCGACGTAAAACGCCAATAGCGCGACTAGAACCGTTGCCTTAACCGAAAGCACGATGCCGCAGGCAGCCAACAAAAATACGTCGCCCATGCCGAATGCTTCACGGTCGTAAAAGAGCCGCGCCAAACCATAGACCGCGCCGTACAGCGCAAAGCCGACGGCGCCGCCGTAAAAATTGGCGAGCTTTATACCGTGTAACGACCAAATTAAAGCGAGATTAATTGCGCTGTACGACAGCAACATCAAATCGTAGATATACTGCGTCAAAAGGTCGACAACGGCAACCGATAGCAACATAAAAACGAAGCTATTGTCGAGCGCAAATTGCAGCGGCAAGACGGCCAAACGGCAAAAAAACAGCGCCGCTGCTACAGCTAAATAAACAGTTGCCAACGCCGTCTGCCAGTGGCGATGGGCAGTGACGATATAAGCGCCATCGCGTCGTAACAGGCGGCGCGTCGCACAATAGCTCGCCGTGCAAAAAATCAGTGAAATTAATAGTTTAAAAAAGCTAATCATAGCTGCTCCAGAGGCATTTTATTCACCTAATTATCACATATTAATATGCCAAAGTAAACGGTTAAGATTAAATGCACAAAAAATAATTGACGAAAAGGCAAAAAAGTATTATTATGATAAGGCCCCACCAAATAGGACGTTCAATATCGGGATGTGGCTCAGTTGCAAAATTTCTACATCAGCTATACTTTAGAACTGGAGAAATTTTGCTGGAGGATGATTGTGAAACAATCATCCGAATGGTAAGATATGTCTTTTTGAAAATTTTTGTTTAGGATAAAATTAAACTTCGGGATGTGGCTCAGTTGCAAAATTTCTACACCAGCTATACTTTAAAACGGGAGAAATTTTGCTGGAGGATGATTGTGAAACAATCATCCGAATGGCGAGATATATCGCATTGAAAAGTTATCTTTAAATTGACGTTCAATATCGGGATGTGGCTCAGTTTGGTAGAGCGCTGCGTTCGGGACGCAGAGGTCGTAGGTTCAAATCCTGTCATCCCGACCATATGTAGAGAAGCCCAGACAATTCGTCTGGGCTTCTGTTTATCGTCATTTTATTGCGTAGCGCCAATCGGGGAATCCCTGTTTTAGCGCGATTGAAATGCGACTGCACTGTCATCTCGACTGAAATGGAGAGATCTCGTTTTTTAGCGCGATTGAAACGCTCCTTGCGTTGGAATCGCTCTGCTTTACCGTTTCGCTAGGGCAACCTGCCAAAGGCAGAACGCCTACGCGAAAGATAAAGCGCCGCCGCGCGCTGGCGTCGCTGACAATCG
>PDWI01003287.1_pt1 | contig 24162 bp, 21 predicted proteins | sample 1430891 | NCBI WGS metagenome assembly PDWI01 (sample SAMN01162508, study PRJNA174530) | Oral metagenome, whole genome shotgun sequencing project. | biome: Marine environment; feature: Marine mammal; material: Swab sample of the gingival sulcus; isolation source: swab sample of gingival sulcus... | reverse complement strand
AAGAAATACCGACTGTTTGAATGTTGCGTTTAAGTGAGGGCAGAACCAAACTTGTTTGAGTTATGCCGAACGTAGCAACATCAACGAAGTTAACTTACGAAGGAGCGAGTTTTCGGGATTTTAGAATTTTGGTTTCTAAAAAACAGATTAGAACAAAATTAAGTCTTGAAATTTGTCGAAGACTCACGACTGAAAGGAGTAATTTTGGTTCTTTGTGTCAAGACAAAGAACGTAAGAAAAAATTGGTTCTTTGTGTCAAGACAGACTTGTCGTTAGACCCACGACCAAAGGGAGTAAAGAACGTAAGAAAATAATTCAATTTTCATTTGTTAATAAAATTTTGTATCTTTGTTTGATATTAAAACTTTTAGATAATAAAAACAGTAAAAAATATAATATTATGGCAAAAATGAATTTCGGTGGGGTAGAAGAGAATGTAGTTACCCGTGATGAATTTCCTTTGAAAAAGGCATTGGAAACAATGAAAGAAGAGACTATTGCAGTTATAGGCTACGGTGTTCAAGGACCGGGACAATCAATGAATTTGAGAGATAATGGCTTTAACGTAATTGTAGGACAACGTAAAGAGAGTAAATCGTGGGACAAAGCAATTGCTGATGGTTGGGTTGAAGGTGAAACGCTTTTTGAAATAGAAGAGGCGTGTAAACGTGCTACCGTTATTCAATATTTACTATCAGATGCGGCACAAATTGCTGTTTGGGATACAGTTAAAAAACATCTTACAGCAGGTAAAGCGTTGTATTTCTCTCATGGATTTGGTATTACCTACAAAGAACGCACAGGAATAGTTCCACCAAAAGACGTTGACGTTATTTTGGTTGCTCCAAAAGGTTCTGGAACATCTTTGAGAACCATGTTTTTAGAAGGGCGTGGATTGAATTCAAGTTATGCAATTTTTCAAGATGCAACAGGAAAGGCATATGACAGAGTAGTTTCGTTGGGAATTGGAGTAGGTTCAGGCTATTTGTTTGAAACAACTTTCCAACGTGAAGTTTATTCTGATTTAACGGGAGAAAGAGGAACTTTGATGGGGGCTATTCAAGGTCTGCTACAAGCACAATATGAAGTGCTTCGTGAAAATGGACATACTCCTTCCGAAGCGTTTAACGAAACAGTAGAAGAATTGACGCAATCATTAATGCCACTATTTGCAGAAAATGGTATGGATTGGATGTATGCCAATTGTTCTACTACTGCTCAACGTGGTGCGTTGGATTGGATGACACCTTTTCATGATGCAACCAAGCCTGTTTTTGAAAAATTATACAAAGAGGTGGCAGCAGGAAATGAGGCTCAACGCTCAATAGATAGTAATTCTCAAACTGATTATCGTGAAAAATTAGAAGAAGAATTGAAAGCGTTGCGTGAAAGTGAAATGTGGCAAACAGGAAGTGTAGTTAGAAAATTACGTCCTGAAAATAACTAGTAATAAAGATAATTGGGTATTAAGGTTGTGAAGCGAGATGCTCTTGCAACCTTATTTTTATTATATTTGCAAAAGAGAAAATAAAATAACATGCCATGAAAAAGATTATTGTAATAAATGGAGTAAATTTGAATTTAATTGGAAAAAGGGAGCCTGATATATATGGGAAGCAGACTTTTGAAGATTATTTTATGCAACTCCAAGAGAAATACAAGCAAGTAGAACTTGAGTATTTTCAATCCAATCATGAAGGAGAAATTGTTGAGAAAATTCATCAAATAGGATTTGATGTTGATGGAATAATATTGAATGCAGGAGCATATACACATACTTCTGTTGCTATTGCAGATGCTATTAAAGCAGTTACTACGCCTGTTGTGGAAGTCCATATCTCTAATGTACACCAAAGAGAATCTTTTAGGCACAAATCTTATCTTTCGGCAGTCTGTAAAGGGGTTGTTGTGGGATTTGGTTTGAAATCTTATGAACTGGCTCTTTTAGGGCTACTTTGAATTTAGATTGTTTTTAAAAAGAATAATTGTTTGCAGAAATTGTTAGATATTTTATAATGTGTTAAATCTTAATATTCATAATTTGAATATAAGAAGTATATGGTATAAATATCTTAGGAAATTGGATTTTTCTAAGATATTTCTTTTTTATTCATTTATGATTCCATTTTTTTTTGTACTTTTGAAGTTTCTTTTTAAAAAATAATATATTATGGAATTAGTTTCGATTTTAGATAGAAAATTTAAGAAAAGTATTTCAGAAAAGGAGATAACTGATGCTGTTGGTAATGTCGCAAAACAGATAAATAGTGAACTTGAAGGTGAAAATCCTCTATTCCTTTCTATTCTTAATGGTTCTTTTATGTTTACGAGTGATTTGATGAAAAAAGTTACGATACCTTGTGAGGTTGCATTTGTAAGATTATCATCTTATCAGAATATGGAATCAACGGGAAATGTAAAACATTTATTGGGATTAAATGAAGAAATAGAAGGAAGAACTGTCGTAGTAGTAGAAGATATTGTTGATAGTGGATATACAATGCAAGATATTCTTGCCTATTTGCAAGAGCAAAATCCCAAAGCAATAAAAGTTGCGACATGTTTATTGAAACCAGATGCATTAAAAGTTGATGTTCCAGTTGATTATGTTGCTATGAAAATTCCAAATGATTTTATTGTTGGATACGGATTAGATTATAATGGATATGGTCGTAACTTAAAAGAAATATATACAGTAGTAGAATAAATATTTAATATATAATAGATTTATGAAAAAACCTTTGATTATATTAATTACGGGGGCTCCAGGTTGTGGAAAAGGTACACAGAGCGAACTAATTGTAGAGAAATATCAACTAGAACATTTATCTACTGGTGATTTGTTGCGTAAAGAAGTTGCAGAACAAACTGAACTTGGGCAACTGATTAATAGTTATATCTCAAAAGGGAAATTAGTTCCTGATGAATTGATTATTAATCTTCTATTTAAGAAAATAGATAGTTTGTTGGGAAATGATTTTAATGGTATTATTCTTGATGGTTTCCCACGCACATTGGCACAAGCAGAAACATTGGAAGATATGATGGCTAAAAGAGATATCTCAACAGATATTTTGTTAGATGTAAATGTGAAAGAAGAAGAATTGGTAAAAAGATTATTAAAACGTGGTGAACAATCAGGAAGAACTGATGATAATCTTGAAACGATAAAACATCGTTTAGATGTTTATCAATCTCAAACAAAACCAATCAATACATACTATAAAGAACTATCTAAATATGTAGAAATAGATGGTATTGGAACTATTGAAGAAATTTTTAGTAGAATAGAGACTGAAATAGAAAAAGTTGTAACTCAAAAGTAAGATGGCACTTAGTTCTAATTTTGTTGATTATGTGAAAATAATCTGTCGTTCAGGAAAAGGAGGCGCAGGTTCAGCACATTTACACAGAGAAAAATTTATTCCAAAAGGAGGTCCTGATGGTGGAGATGGTGGACGTGGTGGACATGTTATAATAAGAGGTAATAAAAATCTGTGGACGCTAATACATTTGAAATATGCTAAACATATTTTCGCAGAAGATGGAACTAATGGAGGTAGTAGTCGTAGTTTTGGGAAAGAAGGAAAAGACCAAATAATAGAAGTACCTATTGGTACGGTGGTTCATGATGGGGAGACAGGTGAATTTCTTTTAGATATAAAAGAGGATGGGCAAGAGGAAATATTAGTAAAAGGTGGACGTGGAGGATTAGGAAATTGGCACTTTAAAAGTGCTACCAATCAAACGCCTCGTTATGCACAATCAGGAGAACCAAGAGTTGAAAAAACGGTTATTTTACAACTTAAAGTTTTGGCAGATGTTGGATTAGTCGGATTTCCTAATGCAGGGAAATCAACACTTTTATCTGTTGTTTCGGCTGCAAAACCAGAAATTGCTAATTATCCTTTTACTACATTAATTCCCAACCTAGGGATTGTAAACCATAGAGAACAAACTTCTTTTGTTATGGCTGATATACCTGGAATAATAAAAGGGGCTGCCGAAGGGAAAGGATTAGGAATACGCTTTTTAAGACATATAGAACGTAATGCTATCCTGCTTTTTATAATTCCTTGTGATACAGAGAATATAAAAGAAGAGTATGATATACTATTAAATGAACTTGAAAAGTACAATGCAGAATTGGTAAATAAGAGACGAATTTTAGCCATCTCAAAAACAGATATGCTTGATGAAGAACTTATGACAGAGATGAAAAAAGAACTTCCTGCTGATTTAGAAACAATTTTTATTTCTTCTGTTACTGGATATGGGATACAAGCGTTGAAGGATATGCTTTGGAATGAACTTCAAAAAATACAACCTTATATTGAAGAAAATATAAATCATCAATCAATTGAGATTAAAAGAAGACCGATGGTAGAAATAGAGGAAGAAGAGGAATTAGATAGTGATATAAGTAGTGATTTCGATTATTAATAACTGAGTAAATAGTAAAAAAAAATCGCCTAAAATAATTATTTTAAGCGATTTTTTCTTTTTATAAAGTAAATGTATTATTTCTTAACTGTTTTCTTTCTTGCTCTTGCTTTTTTCAATTCATTTTCTAGACGTTCAATCTCTTTCTCTTGTGCATTAATAGTTTTCAAGAGAGAGTTTAACTCCTCGTTTTCAATTGTTGTAGGGTATTGTGCTTCTACTCTAATTAAGAAATCTGCTAATACATTCATATAATTAGTAAATGCATCATAAGGAGAAAGATATTTAGAACCAAAACTATCATAATGAGACATATATCTAAAATGGTCGGTAGATTGTAAGCGTAGCCAATCTAGTTTTAGAGATTTATCATTACATAGATTAACACGTTCACTAACTGCATATAATTTGTTTAAAGCCTCGCGTTGTAAGTCGTTACCATTCCATACGTTAATATCTTTGTGTTGCGACCAACTACTTGGGTGTGGACAATCCAATTTATCAAAGGCTTTGTTCTTTTTAGTCGCCTCTGAAGGTAATATGAAACCCATTCCACTTTCCATAGCATGATAAGGAATGTGTAGTAAAAAGTCTAAAATTCCTGTTTCTGCTGGTTGGAAAAGACCAAATGTTTCATATCCCATCCATAAATTAATAATATTTTCATTTTCTGGAATATCATTTAACCATGATACAAATTTCTTAGAATCTAAAGGATAATCTGTCCACGAAGTATCTGAAAATCGGAATGAGATGTCATCACTTAATTTATTATTCCTAACAAGAAGTTTTAGTTTAGAAATATAACTATGTTCATATACAAAATTAGGACTTCTCCACGACATTACTGACGGAATATTTTCCATCAACATTGTGCGAAATCCCATTTTAGAAATCATTTCACCTATTTCGTTAGAATAGATTAATTCTGCATTTCTAAAAGTGGTTGGTTTATAACCAAAAAGACTTTCTATTTTTTCAGAATGTAATTTTACTTGACGTTCAAACTCTTCTTTATCATATACTGATGATAAGGAATGTGCGTAAGTTTCTGCAATAAATTCAACGCTTCCTGTTTTAGCCAATTCCTTAAAACTGTCAATTACTTCTGGTGCATATCTTTCAAATAGTTCTAATGCTATTCCCGATATAGAGAAAGCACATTTGAATTTACCATTAGAACTACGAATCATATCTAAAATCATTTCATTTGTAGGTAGATATGATTTTTCTACAATTTCTCTTACTTGGTCATCCACCAAAAAATCGTCGTAATAATAGTGGTCATTACCTATTTCAAAAAAATGATATTTTCTTAACTCTCTTGGTTGGTGAATTTCAAAATAGAAACAAATATTTTTCATTGTTAGTGTATTTTAAATTATTAATATATGTTTATATAATAGTTATATTGCATATCTAAATAAAGTTGGAGTTTTATTATATTCATTAAATCTTTTTTTTGTTATTTCAAAATAATTTTTATCTAATTCATACCCTATAAACTTACGATTAAGTTCTAAACAGGCTAATCCAGTTGAGCCACTTCCCATAAAAGGGTCTAAAATAGTTTGTCTCTCAAACGAAATAAGTTTTACCAAATGGTACATTAATTCAACAGGTTTTAATGTTGGATGAAAGTTAAAATCTTCTTTTTTTTGTCTTACTTTTGGAACAAGAAAGAATTTATTATAGTTATCATCAAATTCATCTGTTCTTAAAATATTGGCTGGGACACGTCCTTTCTCGTGTGGATTATGCCCTACTTTTCCTTCTCCTTTTTCGTATGGTAAACGAGTTTGTTCAAAATTTAATGCTCCTGTTCCATATCTTATAATATTTTGTGCTACATTTAAGCCTTTTTCTATTGGCTTTTGGATTAGAATAATTGGTTCATAAGCAGGTTTTAATCCTAGACCAGCACCATCATATTTTTTTCCTAAATCAGAACTTGGTGTAAGTTTGCTTTTTTTTGTGGCTTTATAATTTTTTGCACCTTCTTTTTTATAACCTTGAACATATTTATATTCACCTATTTTCTCACTATCAACACCTAATTCTTTATCAATCAATAGACCTACATTTCTACTTTTAGGCATTCCATTAAGATATGACCAAAATAAGACATCCTTAATTAGAAAACCACTGTCTTCCAAATCTACCATCAACCTATGCATTAACCGTACTGAACTAAAAACCAAACCAAAAGCACCTGATTTCATTTTATCAAAAGCATTTTCCCATATTTCTTTTTTTGGTAAATCTTTATCCCAATAATTATTTTGATACGAAATTCCGTACGGAGGGTCAGTGATTAAAGAATCAATAGAATTATCCTGTAAATCCTCCAATGAATACGAATTTTTATTATAAATCTGATACATTTTTCAAATTCTCTTTTTTTATAAAATCAGCCAAATTTTTCTTATAATTAATCAATATTTTATAGACAAAATCTTTGTCTTTGTCTGGTGGAACAATTACTTGAAAATTATACTCTTTTATCATCTTTTCAATACCAATATTCTGAGTTGAACGAGTGCTTGTCTTTGCTACTGCACGAACTCTTTTTAAAAGGTATTTTCCCAAACTATTGTGTTGACCATAAACAATAAACTGTAAATCGGCTGCTCCTTTCCACAAACCAACAGCCGTAAAAAGTCTTTCATCACTAAATGCCTTGGCTTTTTCTTCGTTAGTATCATTCCAAGTTCCTCCTAACCTTTTAGAGAAAACACTACATTGTTTAACTTCTAAAAACTTTCCTGTTTTAGAACTTTTAGCATCAAAACCGTGCTTTTCTGTATTTAACAAGTCGTATCCAAGGTAATAACCAACAATAGAATCACGAATTTCATTGATAGTCGTATCAGTATCGTAAGACTTAAATTCTTCTTGAAATTTTTTCAATTCTTCCAAAGCAAAAATTCCCTTAGTTCTAAACTCTGATGGAATTTTCTCGTAATTTCCTTTTTCAAAAATAGTCATATTTTAATATTTTTAATTTTACAAACGACCTGTAACCATATCGTAAATTCTACGAACTTTTAGTCCAGCATCATACCATTTAATATTGTTAACCTCTTCTAGCCCTCTTTCTCTTAGGCTTTTGTACATTGCAGGATAGGTAACAATTCCATAAATAGCGTCAGCCATAGCGTCAATATCCCAATAATCTGTTTTTATGACATTATCCAGAATTTCGGCACAGCCTGATTGATACGATATAATAGACGGAGCACCTACTTGCATCGCTTCCAAAGGAGAAATTCCAAAGGGTTCGGATACCGAAGGCATTATATAAACATCACTTTGTGCCAACATTTCGTGTACTTGTTCGCCACGTAAAAAACCAGGGAAATGGAATTTGTCAGCAATACCTCTTTTAGCAACAAGGTTAATCATTGCTTCCATCATATCTCCACTTCCTGCCATTACAAAACGCACATTGTTTGTTCTTTGTAACACTTGACTGGCGGCCTCCACGAAGTATTCAGGACCTTTTTGCATTGTAATACGTCCTAAAAAAGTAACAACTTTTTCTTTATTAGGTCTTTTGACAAATTTCTCAACATTGGGTAGTGGCTCTACGGCATTGTGAACTGTTGTAACTTTGCGAGGGTCTTGATGATATTGATTAATAACTGTATTTCGTGTTAAATCACTAACGGTCATTATGTGATCTGCGATATCCATACCTGCTTTTTCAATTTCATAAACGGTAGGATTAACCTTCCCACGACTTCTGTCAAAATCTGTTGCGTGAACGTGAATAACCAATGGCTTACCACTGATTTGTTTAGCAAAAGCACCTGCCTTATACGTTAACCAATCGTGTGAATGGATTACGTCAAACTCCAACTGATGAGCCAAAACACTTGCTACAGCCTCATAGTTACAAATCTCTTCAATTAAATTGTCAGGATAACGCCCTGAAAAGTCAATACAACCCAAATCGTTGGTGTAAATTCTACTAAAATCGTATTTTATTCCATTTCGTAACCAAAAATACTCATCTGGGTGCATCAGATTGCCAATACGATTATTTACGTGTTCCCAACTATTCTCTTTCCAAACCACAGGAACATTACATGCTCCTATTATTTTCAAAAAACTTTGGTCTTCGTCTCCGTGAGGTTTAGGAATAACAAAAGTAATATCCAAATCCTCTTGTTCTGCCATTCCTTTGGTCATCCCATAACTTGCTGTCCCAAGCCCTCCCAAAATATGAGGTGGAAATTCCCAACCAAACATCAATGCTTTCATAGTTATTATCTTTTTTTTAATCGGTTTTATTATATATTTCCCATTTGTTGTAGAGTTAGAATCTACATCAAAAGCGTTTTATTTTATTCTTCCATTTTTGTTAATTTATCAATAACACGAATAACTTCGGCAACATTCATTGCAAAGGATATTGCTCCGTGTCCATTAAATGGAGGATTTCCATCGTATAACTCAGAGATAGAGCCTATTCCCAGTTTCATCATTTCGCTTTCAATACCTATTAAAAGTCTTTCAATAAATGATTTTCCACTCTGCTTATAAATGCGAATATAAGTATCTACAAAAAATCCAATTGTCCACGTCCAAACAGGTCCGCTATGGTAGTTCCAATTTCTTTCTTGCATGCCACCGATATATTCAGGACGATATGAGCCACTTTTAGGACTTAATGAACGTAGTCCTTTGGGAGTCAAAAGTTCTTTTGTGGTAATATCCAAAACTGATTTTTGTTGCTGACGAGTTAGCATAGAATAAGGTAAACCAGTAGCAATAATCATATTAGAACGTACTTCAATATCTTTATAATCATCTATTACATAGTCGTAAAGATAAGTCCCATTCCAAAACGTTTCGATAAATGATTTTTTCAAAGTTTCAGCCTGATAATTTAGCAAATCGGCTGATTGTTGTTCTCCATTTTCTGCTTCTAATTCAGAAGTGAATTTTAACGCATTGTACCATAACGCATTTATCTCAACAACATATCCTGTTCGTGGTGTAATTGGACGCCCAAACTCAACCGCATTCATCCAAGTTGCAGGTTTCTCCGTTCCGTTGGTAAAGACTAATCCGTTATTGTGAACAAATAGATTTGGATGGTTTTGTTTTCTAATAAAATTGATTATTTTGCTGACAATCTTACCATATTGCTTGTTGGCTTCTGCCATTCCTTTTATCTCTGCAAACTGTTGTATTACTCTAATAAACCAAAGCAAAACATCAGGGTCTTGCATTCCTTCCAGTCTATTTTTATTGTATTCACCTGTTAAGAAATACTCCACTTCTTCAATCGCTGTCCGTATTATATCATCAAAATAATCTTCTCTTCCAATCATCAAAGTAGAAGGTACGAGAGCCATAAATTCGTCTCTTGCTCGTGAGCCAAACCAAGGATAACCTGCTAAAATATAGGCTTTATCTCCTTCACGTTTGAAGAATTGTTGTGCAGAGTTTTTTAAGTTAGCCAACATATCATCTCTTCGAATACGTTTTGCTAACTCTTTATCCCAAAGTCTTTTCAATGAATTTGGTGAAGTTTCACTAACTCCTGCTGAAAAGATAATTGATTCTCCTTTTTTGATTGGAAGTTCAAAAACGCCTGAAACCAATAAATCTTCTTTATACTCATAGCCTCTTTCTTGTTCCTTATAATATTCAATATCTTTGTACCAATCTGGACGATGATTATAATTGTTCTTTTTTGAAAATTGCATACAAAGTTGAGGATAACCTTCATACATCTTCATGGCAATTCCATTTTTTATTGGCTCGTAGTCTGTATTGGCAATGCTATTTTCTTTGGTCAAATGGTTGACACTTCTGAATGCCAAAAATGGTCTAAATTGTAACGTTGTTGGAGAATGAGCCTCTAAGAGTGTGTATTTTATTAAGATACGTGGTTCGTTAGAAACAAGTAAGCGTTCTTTGGATAAAATAACTCCACCGATGCGATAAGTTGTTTTGTAGATAGCATCACACTCAAACTGACGAATATATTTATGACCATTTGGACTATAATTATTTCCTTGATATTTGTGAATCCCTAAATTGAAATCAGCACCATGTTGAATAACTGTTTCATCAAGTGAAGAAAGTAAAACATGATTAGAATCATCTAACTCGGGAATTGGTACAACCAACTGACCATGGTATTTTCTAGTATTACAATCTAATATGGTCGTGCTGTTGTATGTTCCTGCTCTATTGGTTCTTAACATCTCTTTTTTCAGAGATTTATCCAAATTCATCAATTGTGTTTTATTGAATTTTAAATAACTCATGACTTTAGATTATATTAATGTTCTACAAAAATAAGGTATAAAAATATAAAATAAAAATAATAGAAGCCCATTTTTAGAAGAAAATATAAAAAAAATAATTTTTGTATGTTTTTTTATCATTCTTCTTGTAATTTTTCATATGTTTTTTTGATTTCGGTTATTTTCTTTATCTTTGTGAAAAAATAGTAATACTAGAATTAATATTTAAAATAATAAAAAATGAAAAGAGTCGTATTGATTAGACACGGTGAGAGTGTTTGGAATAAGGAAAATCGTTTTACAGGTTGGACAGATGTAGATTTATCTGAAAAAGGAGTAGGGGAAGCAGTAAAAGCAGGACAACTTCTTAAAAAAGAAGGTTTTAAATTTGAAGTTGCATTTACTTCTTACTTGAAACGTGCTATTAAAACGTTGAATAATGTTTTAGACCAAATGGATTTGGATTGGATTCCTGTTAATAAAACTTGGCGTTTGAATGAAAAACATTATGGAATGCTTCAAGGGTTAAATAAAGCCGAAACTGCAGAAAAATATGGAGATGACCAAGTTCTTATTTGGAGAAGAAGTTATGATGTTCCTCCAACAGAATTGAAAAAAGAAGAAGAACGTTCTCCATTTCAAGACGCACGTTATGCAGGGGTTCCTAAAAACTATCTTCCTTTGACAGAATCTTTAAAAGAGACAGTGGAACGTATTTTACCTTATTGGCAAGATACTATTTATCCAGCAATGATGAAACATGATGAAATTTTAGTTGCTGCTCATGGAAATAGTTTAAGAGGAATTATTAAATATCTTAAAAATATCTCTAATGAAGATATTGTAAGTTTGAATTTACCAACTGCAGTTCCTTATGTTTTTGAATTTGATGATGACTTGAATTTAGTTAAAGATTATTTCTTGGGAGATCCAGAAGAAATAAAAAAACTAATGGATGCTGTTGCTAATCAAGGTAAAAAGAAGTAATCTAAAATTACTTTTAATTGATATAAAAAAAAGGAAAAGAATTAAATTCTTTTCCTTTTTTATGTAAACATTAATAATGTATTTTAGTAATAAATAAATTATAGAATTAGACTTTATCTACGTAAAGAAATCTTTTAATACTTTTCTTTGGTGTTTTCTCAAATTCTGTTGAAGTAATTCTAATTTCACTAACAGATTCATAAGTTGCTACCAATTGATTTAATTCTTTACGATTATGCTCCATAATCTCTTTCAATTCATTTTCTTCAATACCATCAACTTTTGCTGTAAGATAATCCGGGAAAACTAAGGCTACAAGTCTGTTCCCTTTTTGTAAAATAAGACTTTCTTGTACATAAGACATGTTGTTTAATTTTGCCTCAATTTCTTCGGGATAAATATTTTGTCCACTAGCAGATAAAATCATTGTTTTGCTTCTACCTTTGATAAATATATTGTTGTTTTTATCAAGTGTACCCAAATCACCAGTATGGAACCAACCCTCTTTATCAATAACTTCGTCGGTTGCTTCTTGATTTTTGTAGTATCCTAACATCAAATTTTCCCCTTTGATATATATTTCACCAACACCAGTTTTAGGATTTGGGTTATTTATCTTAACTTCCATTGTATCTAAAATCTGTCCAGATGATTTTTGTCTAAAATCATCTTTATAACTATAACTTATTAGAGGGGCACATTCTGTCATGCCATATCCTACTGTAAATGGGAATTTGATTTTACGAAAGAATTTTTCTACTCCACCATTTAACGGAGCACCACCAATTATTATTTGTGAAAATCTACCTCCAAAAGCATTTACTAATTTAGTGTTGATTTTCTTGAAGATAATTTTATTTAAGAAAGGGATTAACGTAAGAATACGCATAATAGGTTTTTCAAGTGTTGTCTGAATCTGCTTTTTATATATTTTTTCTAGAATCAAAGGAACACTAAAAATCATATTAGGACGAACTTCTGCAAAGGCTTTTAGCAATATTTTGGCAACTGGTGGGCGACCTAAGAAATAAATATGTGATCCAACAGCAACAGCAGTTAAAAATTCAAAAGCACAACCAAAAGCATGAGCCAAAGGTAAGAAAGATACAACTTTATATCCTTTTATTAATAATTTTGTTTTTATTCCGTAAGTAATATTGCCAGCCAGTGCATTTCCACTAAGCATTACTCCTTTGCTAAACCCTGTTGTTCCTGATGTATAACTCAAACAAACCAGTTCAGAATTAGAAATCTCTGGATATTGAATATCTTTTGAAGAAAATCCATTTATGTATTTCTCTGAAAAAAGTTGATTTATATTCTTAACAGTGAGTTTTTCTTTATCTAAATTAAGATTATTATTCTTTAAAGTAGAAATAAGTTCAAAATCAGTTAATGAAAAAACAGATTCTAATGTCTCCAATTTATCTAAATCTATTTTTGGATAAATAAAATCACTGATAAATAGCATTTTAGTCTCAGAGTGATTGAGGATATAATGAATGTCATTAGAGTTGAAGTCTTGCAGAATAGGTACGACAACAGCCCCATAAGTTACAGTTGCTAAGTAAACAATCGCCCAATTGCTATTGTTTTTGCCAATCAGTGCAATCTTATCTTGTTGTTTGATATTGCACTGCTCAAACAATATGTGTAATTTACTTATTTGTTCTGCTACTTCTCCATAAGTAAGTGTTGTATCTTCTCCAAAGTTTGAAAAAGCAGAAACATCATAATTCTCACGAAAACTATTCTCAAATAACTTTATAAAATTTTCTTTTATCATAATATTATCATTATATAATAGTGCAAAAGTAGTAATAAAATACACAAAAATCAAAAAAATGTGCATGTTTGAATGGGAAAATTCAAATTTTAATAATATTTTTTTACGAAACAAGACAATATTTATTTAGTAAATCTATTTTTTTTTGTACTTTTGTTCGCTATATTTGAGATAAAAAACAAAAAATAATTACAATTAATATTTAAATAAAAAAATGGCAACCTTACAAAGAATTAGAAATCACGGAGTTTTACTGGCAGTAATCATCGGACTTGCATTGTTTGCATTTGTAATTGGTGACCTTTTGAAATCGGGAACCAGTATGTTTCAACAATCACAACAAACCGTTGCAACAATAGAAGATGAAAATATCAGTATCATGGAGTTTCAAGCAGAAGTGGAACAAATGAAAGAAATCTATCGAATTGAATTGGGTAGAAATGATTTCAATGAAAGAGAATTATCACAAATAAGAAATTCTGTTTGGGAAAATATGATAAATTCTAAATTGTTAGAATTAGAAGCAGAAAGAATTGGTCTAACAGTTGGAAAAGAAGAATTAAAAGATAGATTATTAGGAGAAAAGATACATCCTATTATTAAGCAACGAAGAACTTTTGTTGATGCTTCTACTGGGAAATTTAGCCCAATAAAAGTACGACAATTTTATAATAGCATATTTGGTGAAGAAAGTGCATCTTTACAAAACCAAGAAAACTTACAAGAAGCAAAATCTTATTGGTTATTTTGGGAAAAAGAGGTGAAAAAATCCATTTTGCAAGAGAAGTTCTTGACATTAATGAATAAGTCAGTAGGAGCAAATTCTATACAGGCTAAATTTAATTTTGAGGCTCATAATTCAAAAGCAGACATTAATTACATTGTTAAACCTTACTATTCTGTACAAGATTCAGTAATAACAGTAAGTAATAAAGAGTTGAAAGCAAAGTATAAAAAAGATAAAGAACAGTATAAACAAGAGCCTAATCGTTTTATTAAATATGTGAGTTTCAAAGTTGAACCATTGGCAGAAGACTTTGAAAAAGCAGAAGAGTGGATGGAAAAAACAGCAGAAGAATTTAGAAATACAGATGATATTGTTGGGTTGATTAATCAAGAGTCTGATAAAAGTTATAGTGATGAAAATTACTCAAAAGCGACTGTTCCTAGCAATCTTAAAAAGTTTGCTTTCTCCAATAAAACAGGTGCTATTTATGGTCCTGTGTTTGAAAATAATACTTACACCATGGCACGTATAATGAAATCTGGTATTATGGAATCGGATTCTGTTAAATTACGTCATATAGCCTTGATGCCTAATGATGAGAAGAAAGCAGATAGTTTGTTAAATCTTCTTCGCCGAGGTGTGAGTTTTGCAAAAATTGCTCGTAAAAATTCATTAGTACAACAAACAGCGAGTAAAGGAGGAGAAATAGGTTGGGTTAGTCGTAAAGCGTTGGATAAAGAAACAGAAAAATTAGCCTTTTCCAAAAAAATCAAAAAAGCCTTTAAAATTAGTACTCCACAAGGAATACAAATCTTTGAAGTTCTAAAAAGAACACCCAAAAGAAGAAAAGTTAAATTGGCTATTCTTGAAAGAAAAGTAACTCCAAGCAATAATTCATATAGTAAAATCTATAATGATGCTAAACAGTTTGCTGTTAATGGAAACAATGCAGAGAAATTTGAAAGTGTAGCAAAAGAAAAAGGATATATTATTCGTCAAGGTAATAATTTGAGAAAAAACACCGAAACTCTAAATGGAATTTCACAATCTCGTCAGATTGTAAAATGGGCATTTGAAAATGAAAAAGGAGATGTCTCTGATGTTTTTGATTGTAATCGTACTGCTTTTGTGGTGGCATTGTTAGATAAAGTAAATGATGAAGAGTATGCTGATTTTGAAACAGTAAAACCACAAATTAGACCATTGCTCGTTAGAGACAAAAAAGCAGAAAAAATAATAAAAGAGATTGCTGAACAACAAAAAACGAACACTAATTTAAAAAGTTTGGCTGCTGCTATGAATTTAGAAGTGAAAACAGCCAAAAATATTGATTTTGCTTCATATCAATTTGGAGAGGCAGGTTCAGAACCTTATGTTATTGGTAGTTCTAGTATCTCTTCTACTGGTAAAATGTCAAAAGGGTTAAAAGGAAATGGTGGAGTTTATGTTATCGAATTAACTAACAAATCAAAAGGAACGACTTCATATAATAAAGAGTTGGAAATCGAGCAATTAAATGTAAGATTAACACAATCGTTGGCATATTCAATTATGAGAGACTTAAAAGAAAAATATAGTGTAGAAGATAATCGCTCTAGATTTTATTAGACTTATTAAATTTAAAATAATAGAAAACGGAATGAGAATAATCATTCCGTTTTTGCTTTATTCTGAAAAAGATTATATATAAATGTCAAAAGAAATATTACTTGGTAAAACATTAACAGAACTAAAAGAAGTTGTAAAAGAATTGGGATTTCCTGCTTTTACAGCCAAACAGTTGGCTGACTGGATGTATAAAAAACGCATTCACTCTTTTGATTTAATGAGTAATATTTCTATAAAAAATAGAGAGAAATTATCCGAGCAATATGATTTAGGGGTACAACAACCTACTCGTGTCGCTCAATCCTCTGACGGAACAAAAAAATATCTTTTTCAGATAGGAGAAGATAATTTTATTGAAAGTGTCTATATTCCTGAAAAAAAACGAGCAACTTTATGTGTTTCCATACAGGTCGGTTGTAAAATGGATTGTCTTTTTTGTATGACAGGAAAACAGGGCTTTAAAGGACATTTATCGGTTGCCGAAGTGCTTAATCAAATTATTGCTATTCCAGAATCAGAGAAATTAACCAACATTGTTTTTATGGGGATGGGAGAGCCTTTTGATAATATCAATGTTTTGTTAAAATCAATTGAAATTATAACTGCTGATTATGGATTAGAATGGAGCCCAAAGCGTATAACTGTATCTTCGATAGGGGTAATACCAGGTTTAAAACGTTTCTTAAAAGAATCAACCGCCCATTTAGCCATAAGTTTACATTCTCCTTTTGATGAAGAGAGAAAAACTATAATGCCGATACAGAAAGCATTTCCAATACAACAAGTCATTGATGAGATAAGAAAATATGATTTTAGCCGACAAAGAAGAATCTCTTTTGAATATATTATGTTTGATGAGTTAAATGATACTTTACAACACGCTAAAGCGATTAAAAAATTGTTGAAAGGAATTGATGCTCGGGTTAATTTAATACGTTTTCACGCAATACCAAATATTAATCTTAAAACATCAAATACACGTAAAATGGAGGAGTTCTCTGAATATCTTAATAAAAATGGAGTGAGAACAACCATACGAGAATCAAGAGGAGAAGATATTGAAGCGGCTTGTGGTATGCTCTCAACCGAAGAACTAATAAGCAAAAATAAAGAAAGAGAAAATAAGTGAAGATGAGATATAGACTGTTTAATTTAAATAGAAAATTTGTTACGATACTTTTTTTAATTTTTCCGATAGTAATAATTGCTCAAAATTCTATAGAAAATGCACTAGAAGATACCTTAACTAACTTTGGAAATAAGTATGCCAATATAGGAAAGGTGAAAATAAGAAGAATTGAAACTGACCCAAAAACAAAATATTTAACTGTTTTTACCAACGAAAGGATTAGTTATCTTCCTTTGCGTCCTAATATTGTAGATAGTATTTATTGGATAACAAATGATTATCTAAAATATGCATATCCAAATAATGGTATTGAAATAATATCTGATGGAAAAGAAATATCTGACTTAATTCCAGCAATGTATTATCCTTCGCAAGATAGTTGTTATGAACTTTTTAAGGTAAAAAGAGTTGAAAATCCGCTTGTGAAAAATGTTTCAAATCCTAATAGAATTACAAGAGGATTAGAAAACCGTCATATTGCACTTTGGCAAAGTCATGGAAGGTATTATAATCAAAAACTACAAAGATGGATATGGCAACGTCCTGTCTTCTTTCAAACAGTTGAAGATTTATATACTCAGTCCTATGTGTTACCTTTTCTAACTCCAATGCTCGAAAATGCAGGAGCCAATGTTTTGCTTCCTAGAGAGCGTGATACGCAGATACACGAAGTGATTATAGATGCAGAGTCAAGCACTGGTAATTCTGCTTTTTTAGTTGATAATGTAAAGTGGCAAGAAGGAGATTCCTTAGGTTTTAGTTATATGCAAAGTACTTATAAAGAAAAAGAAAATCCTTTTCGAACAGGTTATTATTATCAAACAAAAACAACCAATCAAATAAGTCAGCAAACAACAGTAAAATGGATTCCAGATATTCCTGAAAGAGGGAAATATGCTGTGTATGTTTCTTATAAAACCTTAATTAATAGTAGTGAAGATGCTCTTTATAGCGTTTATCATCTAGGTGGGAAAACAGATTTCAAAGTAAATCAAAATATGGGTGGTGGAACTTGGATATATTTAGGACACTTTCTGTTTCCTAAGGGGAAAAATGATAGCATAAGAATAGAATTATCTAATTTAAGTACCAAGGAAGGAAAAATGGTTACTGCTGATGCTATTAAAATAGGTGGAGGAATGGGAAATATTGCTCGAAAACCAGCAGATAAAATTATTGAAAAAAAGATTAGAATAAAAAGAAGAGGCAGAAGAAGAGGGCGAAAGAGAAGGAGAGGGCGAAGAAGAATGTACAAGACGGTAAAAAAGGTAATAAAGTATGATAATTATACAACCAGTAAAATGCCTCGTTTTACCGAGGGAGCAAGATATTGGTTGCAGTGGGCAGGAGTTTCTGATACTGTTTACAGTCGTACGGGAGGTGAAAGCGATTATTCTGATGACTTTCAATCAAGAGGATTTTGGGTGAATTATTTGGCTGGTGGTTCTTCTGTGTTACCTGAAAGAAATGGATTACATATTCCTATTGATATTGCTCTTGCATTTCATAGTGATGCAGGGCTGAACAAACAAGATTCAGTAATAGGAACACTAGGTATTTATACGGTAAAAAATACGAATAAAGAGGTTTGGTATAGTAATGGTATCTCTCGTTGGAATGCAAGAGAATATACAGATATTATTCAAACTCAAATTGTTAACGATGTGCGTAAACTTTATAATCCCAATTGGATTAGACGTGGATTGTGGAATCGTGATTATAGTGAGTCTCGTGTACCTGAATTACCTACAATGCTTTTAGAGATTTTGTCTCATCAAAATTTTGCAGACATGAAATTAGGACTTGACCCAAGATTTCGTTTTTCTGCCAGTAGAGCAATTTATAAAGGAATGTTGAAATACTTGGCTTTTGTAAATGATTTTGAATATACTGTACAGCCATTGCCTGTAAACTCTTTTTCTGCTTTTTTAAATAAAGAACAAGGTGAGGTTGAATTGGAATGGCAACCTACAGTTGATAAATTAGAACCAACGGCACAGCCAATCTCTTATATTGTTTATACCCGTATTGAAAATGGTGATTTTGATAATGGGGTATTGGTTCAAGGTAATTGTTATAATACTCATATAAAACCTAATACAATATATAGTTTTAAAATAGTTGCAGTAAATGAGGGGGGAAGAAGTTTCCCGTCGGAAATTTTATCAGTATGCTCTGTGCCTAATGATAAACCAACTGTATTGATTGTTAATGGTTTTACAAAAGTTTCTGCTCCTAAGAGTTTTGGGACAGCAGGGAGTAATGTGGCTGGTTTTAACGAACAATATGATGCAGGAGTACCTTATATCTCAGATATAAGTCATATTGGACAGCAAATAGAATTTCAGCGTAATACACCATATAAAGGATATCAAGATGTTGGGTTTGGAGCAAGTGAAGATATTTATTCTAATTTGGTAATAGCAGGAAATACATTTGACTATCCTTTTATACACGGTCAATCAATCAAAAAAGCAAATTATTCATTTGTTTCAACTTCTAAAAAAGCCATTTTAAATGGTTATGTTGATATGTGTGATTATCCAATTGTCGATTTAATTTTAGGTAAAGAGTCGGAGCGTACTCATCTTTTAGATTCTACAAAGATGGAATTTCAAACTTTTGAACCAGAATTACAAAATATTATTACAGAATACAGTCAGACTGGTGGAAATATGATAATTAGTGGTTCTAATGTTATATCAGACTTAATTTATTCTAAAAATAACTCTTTATACAACAGAAATTTTGTAGAAGACATCTTAAAAGTACAGTATTTTTCAGATAAAATAAATAATATTAGTGAAGTAGAACTTGATTTAAGTGATGAAGAATATAGCCATTTTTCATTTTATTCTTATCCTAATAAATATTGTTATTTTGTTGAAGCACCCGATATTGTTGAACCTGTTGATAAGAAAGTACAGAGAATAGCAACATATCCAGAGAATGGATTGAGTGCTGGTATTGCCTATAAAAATGAGTATGGAATGATTGTTTTTGGCTTTCCTATTGAAGCAATCACGAATGAAACTGCACGTACTGAGTTGTTTGAATATGTTTTATCTATTTTAGGAAGATAATTTCTTGTAGGATTAGAGTAGCAAAATATATTAATTTTGAAATAAACACCTAATTTGCTATTCTTTATTCCTGTGTTAACATAATCAGTTAATTATCATTATTTATTGATAGTTTGTTGTTTAGTTCTGATAATAATTTTCGTATGTAAGAGGTTTCACATATTTAATTTCTATTAATTCTAAAACACTTTCGTATTGTTCAGGAAAACCATCTGTTGCTTTACCTTTGTTTTCTACTATAATTTCTACTATTACAGGGATATAAGGGGTCAGTAATTTTCCAACATTTTTATAATAAAGATCTTTTAGTTCTCCGTTTGGGTCATTAAGCCAATATGATTTTGAAGAACCAAAAGGTTCAAATGTAGAAACTTCGTGTCCATAAGTAAATAGACCTTTAATCGGTTCGTTAGAAAAGTCAATATTCTTATCCGACAATTTATTTAACGTATATTTTTTAGATGAATTAGATAGAGGCTTGTCTTTATTATTTTTCAATAAAATTAACTTTTTTTCTTGTACAGCATAAGTTATTTTACCTTTTTCTGAGTTTAATACGATTTTAGAACCATTATTTGTAAAATAAAAATTACCTTTATCACTAAAACTTCCTTCTTTTGTTTCAAGGTATAAATCATATTTTTCAAAGGTTTTATCGTTGTTAAGTATTACAGTAGATAAAACTCCAGAACAATTGTCACAAGGTAAAAAACCTTGATAGGTTCCGTCCCAATCCAATGATAGTTCGGAAGTATGCATGTCGATTGTTTCTTGATTTTCTTTACTTGAACTGGGGTGAGAATTTTTTTTACTCTCTTTACATCCCAAAAGAAGAAAAATAGTTGCAAATGCTAAAAAGTATTTTTTCATGTTTGATTTAATCGTTTTACTTATCATCTTAAATTTTTAGTTATATAATTACTGCTAAAATATATCATTTGACTTTTTCCCTTCTAATCTAGCAAGAAATATAAATACACGATTCACTTTTCTTGGGATATTTTCGTAGATAAATATTGATTTTTGGTGTTGTTGGTCTACACGTATATGTTAATTTTATTTAACATATATTTTCTTCATTTTTTATAAATGTTCAAATATCAACCAAGTGTGTGTAAAACAAAAAACACACTCAACCTTTTAATACCGTAGAGTGTGTTAATATACGTTAAAATGTGGTGCCACCAGGAATCGAACCGGGGACACAAGGATTTTCAGTCCTTTGCTCTACCAACTGAGCTATGGCACCTCATCTCTCTTTTTTCTATTCCTACTTATATAAGTAAGAATTTTGCTCTCCCTCTTGGACTTGAACCAAGGACCCTCTGATTAACAGTCAGATGCTCTAACCAACTGAGCTAAGGAAGAATGTGCTAGCATTTTTATCAAATGCGTTGCAAAAGTAATATACTTTTTTTAATTTTGCAAAATATATAAAGAAAAAATATACATAGACAATAAAAAAATGATAAAAAAAAGAATTATAGGGGTTGGTAATGCATTGACTGATATGCTATTCTTAATAAAAGATGACCAAGTGTTAAAAAAACTAAATATAGAAAAAGGTAGTATGCAATTGGTCGAAAAGGAGACTTCTGCAAAAATTCAAGATTACCTTTTAGATATAAAGCCTGTGATGGCAACAGGTGGTTCTGCTTCCAATACGATTAATACAATAGCAAAGTTAGGGTTAGAGTCTGCTTTTCTAGGTAAAGTAGGTAATGATAAAATTGGAGATTTTTTTATAGATGATTGTCTTAATAATAAGGTGAACCCTTGTATCATACGTTCTGTTTCTTCATCAGGGCATTGTGTCGTTTTGGTATCTCCTGATAGTGAACGTACTATGTGTACCTATTTGGGGGCTGCAAGTGAATTAACTCCTAATGATGTGAATAGAGATGTGATAAAAGAATATGATTTACTACATATTGAAGGATATTTGATTTTTAACAGAGATTTGATAATAAAAATATTAGAAGTAGCAAAAGAAGAGGGATTAGAAACATCTATTGATTTGGCTAGTTTTAATATAGTGGAGGAAAATCGTGAGTTGATGTTAGAATTGATAGAAAAGTATGTAGATATTGTGTTTGCTAATAATGAAGAAGCAGAAGCATTAACAGGAAAGCAATATCCTGATTCGGTAGAAGAGATATCAAAAATATGTAAGGTGGCAGTAGTGAAAAATGGGAAATATGGTTCTATTGTTTGTTCTGAAAAGAAAAAATATCCAATTCTTCCGTTTGAAGCAACTCCTGTTGATACTACTGGTGCTGGTGATAATTATGCAGCAGGTTTTTTGTATGGTTATCTAACAAATAAAAGTTTAGAGGTTTCAGGAACTATTGGGTCTCTTGTTGCAGCAAAATCTGTAGAGACTGTTGGTCCTAAAATATCAAATGAAGAGTGGAACTTATTGTTGGAAAGAGTAAGGGAAGAAATGGAATAAATTAGTTTTTGTCCTCAACTTTTTTAGATTTTAATTCTATCTTATAAATAAAACGCAACTTCTATTTAGAGGTTGCGTCTTATTTATTATGTTTTGTTCTTTTGTTGATTTATGCAACTTTTTTTGCTTTTTCAACAATTGCTTTAAAGGCTTCTGGATGATTCATTGCAAGGTCTGCAAGAACTTTACGATTGATTTCTATGTTTGCTTTCTTTAATGCTCCCATTAATCTAGAATAAGAAAAACCTTCAAGACGTGCTGCTGCATTGATACGTTGAATCCATAAGGCTCTAAATGTACGTTTTTTGTTTTTTCTATCTCTGTATGCGTACAAAAGACCTTTTTCCCAAGTGTTTTTGGCAACTGTCCTTTTACGAGCACCAAAATATCCTTTGGTACGTGCTAAAATTCTTTTTCTTCTTTTACGTGAAGCTACGTGATTTACTGATCTTGGCATAATTAAAAAATTTTGAATGATAGCGTTGTCTGTTAGACAATCTTTTTAGCTATCCATTCGATTAAAAATTAAATTTATTTACAAAGTAATGCTTTAATGTTTTTAACATCAACACTGTTGATAACTCCTGTTTGTGTTAAATTACGTTTTTGCTTTTTTGTTTTTTTTGTCAAAATATGACTTTTAAAAGCATGTTTTCTTTTGATTTTTCCTGTTCCGGTAAGAGCGAATCTTTTTTTAGCACCGGAATTAGTCTTCATTTTTGGCATTTTCTTATTATTTATTATATTAATTTATTTTGATTTCGTTTTTAATGGGGAAAGCATTAAAATCATTCTTTTCCCTTCTAATTTTGGAAGTTGATCTACTTTTGCATACTCTTCAAGGTCACTAGCAAAACGAAGTAACAAAATTTCTCCCTGATCTTTGAAAAGAATAGAACGTCCTTTAAAGAAGACATATGATTTTATTTTATTCCCTGCTTTTAAGAATTCAATAGCATGCTTCAACTTAAACTGGTAGTCGTGGTCGTCTGTTTGTGGACCAAAACGAATTTCTTTAACAACAATTTTAGTTGATTTTGCTTTTTGTTCTTTCTCTTTTTTCTTTAATTGATATAGAAATTTTTGATAATCTAATATCTTGCACACCGGTGGGTTGGCAGATGCTGAAATTTCGACCAAGTCAAGTTCCAATTCATCGGCTAAATGCATAGCTCTTGTGAAAGACACAATGCCTTGTTCTACATTATCCCCAACAAGTCTTACCTCTTGTAACCCTTTTATCTCATCGTTAATACGATGTGGATTCTGTTTGAATCTTCTACCGTGTTTCCTAATTTTGAGTTGCCTAGCTATTGTTAAGTTCCTCCCTTATTTAAAATTATACATATAAAAATTAAGTTTGCAAAAATAAGTCTTTTATTTTAATATCCAAAGAAATATAATGTATTTTTTTGCTTTTTTTCAAGAATATTCTAAATCATTGAAAAATAAAAGGAAGAATAGGTGAATTTTAGGTATAGAAAATGACTAATAGAAATGTTATTTAGCAGATTTGTCTGTTTAGAATTGACCTTTTCGTTTATTGACTACCCATTCTGTGTCTGTTAGATTGTATATTTTTTGAATATCTTTCATTTTTTTCTCAAAATCAATATTCAAGTCAATCAGTTTCCCTGTTCTCAAATCAAACAGCCAACCGTGAACAATTGGAAGTTCTTCT
>PDWI01003059.1_pt1 | contig 24167 bp, 18 predicted proteins | sample 1430891 | NCBI WGS metagenome assembly PDWI01 (sample SAMN01162508, study PRJNA174530) | Oral metagenome, whole genome shotgun sequencing project. | biome: Marine environment; feature: Marine mammal; material: Swab sample of the gingival sulcus; isolation source: swab sample of gingival sulcus... | reverse complement strand
AACTCCCATATTTATTTAGGAATACGAGAGCTTCCAAGTCTTATGTACGTTTTTTAGTACACTGCGACCTGAAATCTCTCTAGTTCCTATAAATATGGGATTCTAGGCTGTTTACATGCTAATAAATGGTTTGATTTTCCTCAGTGAAAAGGAATTAGACAAAGTATTAAACAAGCTAAAACCTCTCTAGTTCCTATAAATGTGGGATTCTAGGCTGTTTACATGCTAATAAATGGTTTGATTTTCCTCAGTGAAAAGGAATTACTTGTTCTTTTGAGCCTTCACTTCCTTATCTTCGTATAAATGCCTCAGTCGAGTAGTTACTACACTTCTTCAGCATTTTACTCGATAAGTTTGTGAAATTCTCAAAACTCCTGCGTAATTTGGGTTTAATATAATAAATTATTATTTTAGAAAGGTTGGGTAGATGATGAATTCGATTGAAAATAAGGCGGTGAACACCCTTAGGGTGCTTTCTGCGGATCAGGTTGAAAAGGCCAATTCAGGGCACCCAGGTATGCCGCTTGGAGCAGCTCCTATGATGTATGCTTTGTGGAAGGATCATTACAAGGCTTATGGAAAGGCGCCACGTTGGTATGACAGGGATAGGTTTGTGTTGTCGGTAGGGCATGGTTCAGCCCTATATTATTCAGCCCTTCACCTATTTGGCTACGATATGACCATAGATGACCTAAAGGCGTTTAGACAGTTTGGTTCAAAGACTCCTGGGCATCCAGAATATGAACCCGATAATTTCATTGATGTAAGTACTGGTCCGTTGGGACAGGGAATTGCGAGTGCTGTTGGAATGGCTATAGCAGAGGAGAGGCTGGCTGCAGAATTTAATGCAGATGGTTTGGATATAATAGATCACTACACCTATGTGATAGTTGGAGATGGTTGCCTGATGGAAGGTATAAGCACTGAGGCGGCACACTTAGCTGGAAACTTGGGTCTAGGGAAGCTGATAGTCTTATTTGACAGCAATAATATAACCATTGACGGAAGAACCGATATAGCTACTAGTGTAGATACTAGAAAGGCTTATGATTCATACGGATGGCATACTTTATACGTTGAAGACGGTAACGATGTAGATGCTATAAGTTCTGCGATTTCAAAAGCTAAGGAAGAAACTGTCAAGCCTACACTTATAGAGATAAAGACAACGATAGGGTATGGAGCACCTAACAAGGCTGGAAAATCAGCTGTACACGGATCCCCCCTCGGCAAGAAAGAGCTTTCCGCATTAAAACAGGGCTTTGGATTTGATCCAGAGAAGAGCTTTGAAGTATCTCAGGATGTTTATGACCATATGGCAGAGATTATAGAATCTAAAAAGGCTGCCTATGATGAATGGAATGTCAAGTACTCTGAGTACGCCAAGCAATTTCCTGAACTTTACAATAAGATGGAATCGTGGTTCAAAGGCTCTGAAAGTGAATTAACTGAAGGTAATTTTACCCACCTAGTAAAACAGTTATCAGATGGGGCGTCAGAAAAAGAAGCCACTAGGGTTTCTGGAGCTAGGGCGTTAAACGTTGCCAAAAAGACTATTGCTCCGAATTTGGTTGGTGGTTCTGCTGACCTAGCTGCATCTACTAAGGCAACTTTAAAAGACGGGGCTGTATTTAACCCTGAAAACAGAGGGGGAGATTTGATAAATTTTGGAATAAGAGAGTTTGCAATGAGCGCTGTTTGTAATGGCATAAGCGCACATGGCGGGTTAAAACCATTCTGCTCTACCTTCTTTGTGTTTTCAGATTATATGAAACCTGGAATGAGGCTCTCTGCACTTATGGGGCTTCCAGTACTTTATGTACTAACCCATGATAGCGTTGCGGTCGGAGAGGACGGACCTACTCACCAGCCAGTTGAACAGCTAGCTATGCTTAGGAGCATACCTAACCTAAATGTATATAGACCGGCGGACGCTGTTCAAACTGCAGCATCTTACATAATGGCAATCAATGATAAACACACTCCGAGTGCCATAGTTCTATCTAGGCAAGCTCTACCCCAAGTAACACCTATAGGTATTGAATTGCTTAATGGGGCTGTAAGCCTTGGTGATGTATATGGTGAAGATGTAGATGGAATTATAATAGCTACTGGTAGTGAGGTTTCTTCCGCTCTATCTGCTCAAAAGAAACTCTTTGAAAAAGGGAAAAAGGTAAATGTCTTAAGTATAATTTCAACAGAGGTATTTTTGAAGAAATTAAATGAGGGAAATGCAGGAGCAAGGGCATTACTCAGAGAAGATATTAAAAATAGGGTTATAGTTGAGGCTGCACATCCAATGGCTATGATGGAATTCAAGACCGATAACACTGTAATGATGGGTGTTACAGACTTTGGACTCTCAGCTCCTGGAGATATTTGCATAAGGGAGAAAAAATTGACTCCAGATGATATAGTTGGGGCGTATTTAAATAAATTCTAATTAAGATAAAGGGCGGTTGATATGACCGCCCTAATTTTTTATCTAGTAAAAGTTTTTTGCTCTAGACATAGTGTATTTGATCTTCTATATCCGCCTTATCCCAGTCCATTCCGTATTTTTTCAGCTGTCTTTTTTTGAAAAATTCCTCTGCTATCTGTGGGAATACGGCATAGGATAGTACATCTTCTTCCTGCTCGTAAAACTCTGCCATCTTTTCCCTTGTTTCAGCTAGCGTAGGTTTTAGATCGTCAGCGGGGCGGTAGTCTATTGGGGTTTCTTCTCCAATTATCTTTTTAACTATTTCTTTTGATATTGGCATAGGTGTTTTTCCGTATTTCCCCCTTACAAATTCCTTTATTTCATTTGGAATCATCTTATATTTTTCACCTGATAGGACATTTAGCACGGCTTGTGTACCTATTATTTGACTAGATGGTGTTACAAGTGGTGGGAATCCCATATCTTCACGTACCCGTGGAACTTCCTCTAACACATCTGGGAGTTTATTTTCAGCTCCTTGAGCCTTCAATTGTGCTACTAAGTTTGATAGCATTCCTCCAGGCACTTGGTACTGCAGCGCATTTATATTTACGCCTAATATCTTCTGGCTTAGTATTCCCTCTGCCATATACTTTTCCCTTATAGGCTTGAAGTATTCCGCTATTTCAGATAGGGCAGTCAAGGATAACCCTGTTTTATAATCGCTCTCTTCAAAGGTTGCAACTATGGATTCTACAGGTGGCTGAGATGTTCCTAGAGCTAGAGGAGATGTTGCGGTATCTATTATGTCTGCTCCCGCCTCAACCGCCTTTACATACATCATAGATGCCAGTCCGCTGGTTGAATGTGAATGTATTTCAAGTGGTATCGTTACTATTTCTTTTATTCCCCTAACTAGTTTTTCTGCAGTATAGGGTTTTAGTAGTCCTGACATATCCTTTATACAAATAGAGTCCGCTCCCATATCCTCAAAGGTTTTTGCTAATTTCACATATGATTCTGTTGTGTGGAAGGGGCTGGTTGTGTAGGAGATTGCCAGCTGGGCATGGGCTCCAGATTTTTTTGTTTGGTCTAAAGCGGTCTCTAGGTTTCTAGGGTCATTTAAGGCATCGAATATCCTTATTATATCTATCCCGTTATCTACGGATTTTTGGACAAATGCTCTAACCACATCATCTGGATAGTGTTTGTAACCAAGTATGTTTTGACCTCTAAGGAGCATTTGCAACTTTGTGTTTTTAACCCTCTTTCTTATAACCCTTAGCCTTTCCCAAGGGTCTTCATCAAGGTACCTAAGACATGAGTCAAAGGTCGCTCCTCCCCACATTTCTAGGGAATGATAGCCTACGTTATCTATTTTTTCTAATATAGGTATTATTTCGTCGAGTCTTAATCTAGTTGCCATAAGAGATTGGTGTGCATCCCTTAGGGTGGTATCACAAATCTTGATCATAGTTTTTATACCTCCAACGGATTTTTAGTATCTTCACGGTCACAATTATAGCACAATAAGCGATTTAGTTATATCTGTAATTTATTCTATACACAATAACTTTGTATTTGCCACATCTTTATTGTATAATGTGATATAGCCTAAGGTGTTCGTTATTTGTTGAATAGAACCACCAATGTTTTCGAGGGAGCTCGGGTTCCTGTGTCTATGTCAAGCCTCGAAGTTAGTGGACGGCAGAAGCATTGGACAGATCACCCACCTGGTTGAGGTGTGGTATCTAATTCCTGATAACGGCATTTTGGGCTTTAATTTTTGATTTTAACTTTTCTGGGGCCAGTGATATGAATCCTTCGTTTGACAATTTCCTAGTTAGAGACGGTGAAAAACCGCTTTATATCCAGATATACGAACATATAAAAGCCAGTATAGAAAATGGTAGTATTTCTGATGGGGAAAAACTTCCCGCTATAAGAATTTTGAGTAATCACTTAGAAGTTAATACCTCGACGGTTATATCTGCTTACAATCTTTTGGATAGGGATTCTTTGATATATAAAAGAGTGGGTAGTGGAACCTTTGTAAGAGCTCCTGAAAAGCCGCAATCTCCATTTAAGGGATTTCATCCTTACATTGGTAAAAGCCTATCCTCAGATATGGATCTTTATGGAGTGTCTAAGACATCTAGGATAATAGACTTTAGAAAAAACGTTATACCTGAATCTTCATTTCCTGTAGAATCCTTTAAAGAGGCTTTAGATATAGTGATACAGAGGGATAAGGGCGGGGCTTTTTCCTACGAGGATCCCAGCGGGTACGAACCACTTAGACAGTCACTAGCAGAACATCTAAAGACTTCGGCAGGAATACTTGTAAATGCAGAGGACATCTTGATTTTGAGTGGCGCCCAACAAGGGCTTGATTTATTGGCAAACACCCTAATATCTTTGGGAGACAGTGTCGTAACAGAATCACCTTCGTATATGGGGGCGAATGCCAGTTTTTTAAATAGGGGCGCTAGCATAGTTGAAGTTCCAGTCGACTCTGAGGGGATGGACTTTGGACTTTTGAAGAGAGAGGTCTTAGTTGACACGCCTAGGCTAGTATACACTACCCCTAATTGTCAGTATCCTACTGGAATAGTGTATTCAGATGAGCGCCGAAGAGCTATACTCGACCTAGCTCAAAAACACGGATTTTATATAATAGAAGACGATCACCTAGGAGAATTGAGTCATGCTTCTCGGAAAGGCAAGACCCTTAAGTCTATGGATTATAACGACAATGTGATTTATATAAAGAGTTTCTCAAAAACAGTTATGCCCGGCATACGTCTAGCCCTTATGATAGCTCCTTCTAGAGTTAGAAAAGAAATACTTAGGGCTAAGTCTCTTAGTGATTTATCAGGGGCTGGATTGACTCAAAGGGCATTTGATTTGATGCTTAGGAACGGGCTTTATGAGGTTCAGATAAAAAAATTAAAGTCAGAATTCAAGTGGAAACGTAAACTTACAAAACAGACTATTTCAAGATACCTCAGTGATTCTTGTGAATTTTTTGATTCTGTAGCGGGTTTGAGTTATTGGATGAAACTTAAACATTCAAATTCATCCAGAAAATTGGCTCAAGAGGCTTTGAAAAGAGGGGTTTATATATCTACAGGTGATATGTTCAGCTACAGCAAAAGGCACAACCCCTTTTTTAGGGTTGGTGTTTACGGCGTTGGTGATGATGATATAGTTGATGGGATAAGTATATTATCTGAATTGTTAATTTAGAAAGCTAAGGTGTTTTCGACGGCCTACGTACAATCTGATTTGTGAACGTTCTATCCAAACTTTAGTTTGGAATAATAAAAGGGTGGAAAATGAATATCTTTAAAATTGTATCATATACTTATAATAAGAGAACTTTGATAGTGTTTTCTTGTATGGTGTTCTTTGTAATCTTTTTTAGCAGTTGTTCAGCCTTTGATTCTGCTAAGGAACCAAAACTTCCTGCTCTTTATATAAACGGCGAAAAATCTCCTCATGAAGATGCAATAGTAAGGACTTCAGATTCTGTATTCGTATCGTTAGAGTCTCTAAAGGGAATACTAGATTATGAAGAAAGGCTTTTTAAGGAAGATTTTATTACTACGTTTATCTCTGTGGAAGATTACGATGGTATAGCTGAGTATAAAAATCTATTTAACAACCCGAATGCAGTTATAATAAATGTTCCCATTATAAAATTTCAATCAAAACCGTATATTTCAGTGAATTTTTTAAGGGATTTTTTTGATATTAGAATACTTGATTTAGATCCTCACTTTGCCTTGTTTAGTTCTGATGAAGTATTGCTTAATTCAGAATCTGGTTCTATTGCTCCAGATTCTGCTGGGATTATAGAAAGCGGAACTAGGCTGAAGGTTTTTTCTGGAGCTTCGGATTCAGATGATATGGAGGAAGTTTCGCTTAGAACGTCAAGAGAGGTATACTTTTCAAGGACATCTGTTAGCGATTCTGTAATCGTATTTGGTAAGGGGTTTGGAATGGCTTATGTAGATAATAGGGAGATAGGCCTTGTTTCTGATTGGCTATTTTCAAGCTTTTCAAAATATGATGCAGATGGTGGTGTAAAATACAAGAAGTTGCAGATGTCTTGGGACATATTAGATGATTATGAAAAGTCCATTGCTAGGAAATTTGACGAAAAGATCAAAGGCTTAGACATAATTATACCCACAGCATTCTCTCCTAGAAGGTTTCAACTAAAGTGTTCTTTGTCGCATGAATATTTAGAGAATGCCAGGTCATTAGGGTATTCCGTTCATGGTTCTCTTTCAAATAATGGAGATTCAGTTTGGACTTCCTCTATGTTAAATTCCGATGATTTGAGGAAGTCTTTTATAGACAGTATTCTTTTCAGTTCTATGTATTTTGGGTTGGATGGCATAAATCTTGACTTTGTAAATGTTCGCCTTGAAGATTATGATGAATTTGCAAATTTTTGTTCTGAACTCGGTTCAAAAGTCCACGATTCTGGACTTTTGTTTACTGTAAACCTTTTATTTCAGGACTTCGAGCAGGGTTTGTTAGATTACGCCAAACTCAAGACTTCTGTAGATTATATTGTTTTATTTGCCATGGACGAATACTCTTCAGATTCTAAGGTTGCGGGGCCTGTAGCATCTGTTAAATGGGTTTTAAATTTTGTAGAAGGTGCTTCTGACAAGATTTCTGTTGAAAAGCTTATATTAGCACAGCCTGCCTATGTTAGAGACTTTGAGGTAGAAGGCAGGAATTTAAGGGTGTTAAGCTCTGTATCCTATGGTATGAGTAACATAGGAACTAAGATTAAAGATGTGTTGGTTGATTCTAGGTATGATGAGCCTAGGGGTCAGTACTATTACAGTTTTAAGGATCCAGACGATGGTAGCACGCACGTTCTTTGGTCTGAAAACAAGAGGTCGCTTAAAGAAAAGTTAGAGATGCTAAAACTTTATAACCTTGGTGGCTTTGCGGTTTGGCGCCTAGGCTTTGAAGATGACTGGTACTGGAAAACCGTAGATGATACTTTGAATCCTAGGGTTCCAGAATAAAAGGTGTAGTTTAGATTATTTTTTCGTCTACTTTAAGCCCTCTAAGTTAGGCATATTACTAGCGTCCTTTTAGCGCTCAAAAGGCTTTTTTTATCGTGATTTAAATTTTTATTTATTGTGTAGCGGGAAATATGATATACTACATCTAGTGTTATCTGGCTGTTTTTATAGAAATTGTGAATATGTGTTTTTGAACAGTATGATATCATATTTTATTGGGGTTTATTTTTTTGTAAATGAGAGGTGTATTTTGGAAATCATTAAGAGGAATGGGGAGCGGGTTCCATTTGACGTTGAGAAGATAAGACTTGCTATTGAAAAGGCGTTTATGTCGGTTGGCCGTTTTGATTGTTATGAAGAAACCAATGAACTGGCTAATACAGTTGTGGATACTATAACAAACAAGTTTCCTACTGAACACACGGTTAGTGTAGAAGAGGTTCAGGACTTGGTTGAGTTGACTTTAATCGACCACAAATACCACAATGTAGTTAGAAGTTACATACTGTATAGGGCAAAACATAGCTTAAACAGGAAGGTAGTACAACAATTTGAAGAGTATATATCAGATTCTGAAATAATATCCATAATAAAGGATATTCAAGATGAATTTGATAGGGGAGTATATGACATAGACCACATGTTTTTAAAGTTTATATCCTTTGCTAAAAAGGGAATGAGTAACTATGAATACCTAGGAATCTTGATAAGGGCATCTGTAGAATTAACTTCTAAAGAGGCTCCAAAATGGGAATTTATAGCTGCTAGATTCTTGCGCTATAAGTTAAAACTGGATATTCAGCAGCAGATTAATAGGTATGAGATAATAGATTTCAAGTCTAAGATAAAACACCTTGAACAAGCTGGCTTATACGGTGATTATATGCGTGAAGCCTATACTGATGAAGAGATAAGTGAGCTAGAAGCTTATATTAAAGATGATAGGGACCGTTTGTTTACATACAGCGCATTGGACCTAGTAATAAAACGTTACCTAATAAGAGATGGCTTGGGTAATGTGCTTGAGACACCCCAAGAGATGTTTATGGGTATTGCCATGCACCTTGCAATACCTGAAAATGAAGGTAAATTATATTGGGCTAAGAGGATATACGATGTAATAAGTAACCTAAAGGCTACTATGGCTACCCCTACGATGAGCAATGCTAGAAAGCCTTATCACCAGTTATCATCTTGCTTTATAGATACAGTTCCAGATTCACTTGATGGAATATATAGGTCCATAGATAACTTTGCAAAGGTTTCAAAACACGGTGGTGGAATGGGGCTTTACTTTGGAAAGATAAGGGCAAATGGTTCAGCTATAAGAGGCTTTAAAGGCGCTGCCGGCGGTGTTGTCCGTTGGATAAAACTAGCTAATGACACAGCTGTAGCTGTAGATCAACTCGGTGTTAGACAGGGCTCTGTAGCCGTTTATTTAGATGTTTGGCATAAGGACCTTCCTGAATTTTTGCAATTAAAGACCAACAACGGAGACGATAGGATGAAGGCGCATGATATCTTCCCAGCGGTTTGTTATCCCGATTTATTTTGGAAGCTTGCAAAGGAAGATATAAATGCTAATTGGTATATGATGTGCCCTTATGAAATCAGAAAGGTAAAGGGGTATTCTTTAGAGGACAGCTACGGAGAAGAATGGGAGCGTAAGTACGAAGAGTGTGTAAAAGATCCTAGGATAGAAAAGAGGATTATAAGCGTAAAGGATTTGGTAAGGCTTATAATAAAATCTGCTACTGAAACTGGGACCCCATTTGCATTTAATAGGGATTCAATAAATAGGATGAATCCTAATTCTCATAAGGGTGTTATATACTCTTCAAACCTCTGCACAGAGATTTTGCAAAATATGAGTCCCATAGAAAGTGTAAGTACTGAAATAGAAACTGAAAATGGAGACACTATAGTTGTAAATAGGACTAAGGCTGGAGAATTTGTGGTTTGTAACCTAGCTTCATTAGTTTTGGGGAATATAGACTTTGAAAAGGATGGAGAACTTGAGGATACTATATCCGTAATCGTGAGAGCATTAGACAACGTAATAGATTTGAACTATTATCCAGTCCCCTACGCTCAGATAACAAATCAGAAGTATAGGGCTATAGGTGTTGGAACCAGCGGTTACCACCACGCAATGGTCAAAAAGGGAATTCGTTGGGAATCAGAGGAACACTTAGACTTTGCTGATGAGATCTACGAGAGGATAAACTATGCTGTTATAGATGCCTCTACTAAGCTCGCTGAAGAAAAGGGTTCTTACGCTTATTTTGAAGGCAGTGATTGGCAGACTGGTGCCTACTTTGAAAAGCGTGGGTATGATAGTCCAGAATGGTTGGAACTAAAAGAAAGAGTTTCTAAATCAGGTTTGAGAAACGCTTATCTAATGGCGGTTGCGCCTACTGGTTCTACTTCTATAATTGCTGGAACTACTGCTACAATAGATCCGGTTATGAAGAAATATTTTTTGGAGGAAAAGAAGGGCATTATAACTCCAAGAGTTGCACCAGAACTCAATCCACAGACATTCTGGTTATACGACAATGCCCACGACGTAGACCAAAATTGGATTATAAAGGCAGCAGCCGTGAGACAGCGCCACATAGACCAAGGTCAATCTCTAAACCTATATATAACTACAGACTTTACTATGCGAATGATATTAAATCTCTATATCAAAGCTTGTGAAGAGGGTATAAAGACAATATACTATATAAGGAGCAAGTCTTTAGAAGTTGAAGAATGTGAGAGCTGTTCTTCGTAGAATAGGATAGAAAGGAATTTTGATATGGAACTAAATAGAAAATATATCTTTAACGAAAAAGGAGATATAGAACTCTCCAAGAGGCGTATGATTAATGGAAATACGACTAATCTAAATGACTTTAACAACATAAAGTACACTTGGACATCCGATTGGTATAGACAGGCGATGAACAATTTTTGGATTCCTGAAGAAATCAACCTAAACCAAGATTTAAAGGACTACAAGCTCTTGAGTGAGGCTGAAAAGTCTGCCTACGACAAAACTCTTTCATTCTTGATATTCTTAGACAGTATGCAGACAGCTAACCTGCCTGTCTTGGGAAACTATATTACAGCTAATGAGGTAAACCTCTGCCTTACTATTCAAGCATTCCAAGAGGCTGTTCACTCTCAAAGCTATGGTTATATGCTTGATAGCATATGCTCACCTGAGGAGAGAACGGAGATACTATATCATTGGAAGGACGACGAACTTCTTTTGGAGAGAAATAAGTTTATTGGGGACTTGTACAACGAATTTCATGAGAATTCAACGACCTTTTACCTCATGAAGTCAATAATTGCCAATTATATCTTAGAGGGAATATACTTTTATTCTGGATTTATGTTCTTCTATAACTTGGGAAGAAATAATAAGATGCCGGGCTCAGTTCAAGAGATAAGGTATATAAATAGGGATGAAAATACCCACCTTTGGTTGTTTAGATCTATTATACAGGAATTGAGAAAGGAAGAACCAGAGCTCTTTACTGAAGAGTACAGTGCGATATATAAAGAGATGATAAGAACTGCTTGTGAACAGGAAATCAAATGGGGCAAGCATGTAATTGGAGAAGATATACCTGGACTTACAATGACCATGGTAGAGGACTACATCCAGTACCTAGGTAACCTAAGGTCAAATGGAATAGGATTGGGAAGGATATATGAGGGTCACGATGACGAGCCAGATTCTATGTCTTGGGTAAGTGAATACTCAGATCCTAACCAAATAAAGACAGACTTCTTTGAAGGTAAACCATCAGCTTACTCTAAGAGTTCTGTCATAGAGGACGACCTATAATATGTACGCTTTTATCAAAGGTATAGCTGTAGATATAGCCCCCGGAGTTTTGATACTTGAAAACGGGGGCATAGGTTATGAATTAGCCATGTCCGACGTGGCTCTTTCTAGTGTAGAAATAGGCTCTGAGGTTACCGTTTACACTAGGTTGATTGTAAAGGATGATGAGATAAGTCTCTGCGGATTTATTTCAGAAGATGAAAGAACCCTATTCGATTATCTGGTAACAGTTAGCGGTATAGGTAAAAAATCTGCTCTAAAGGTTTTATCTACTGCGGGATCTGATAAGATTGTAAGGTGGGTTGTTAGTGAGGACCATTCTTCTCTTACAAAACTTCCTGGCATTGGAAAGAAGACAGCGGAAAGGTTGGTTGTAGAACTTAGAGATGTCTTTAAGAAGGCATACGGAGATCTTGGAGAAGATGGTAGCTTTGTAACTGTTTCAGATATTGAATCTCCAGTTAATGACGATATAATTCTCGCTCTTACAGGACTTGGGTTTAGCAGAACGGAAATATCTTCTATGTGTTCTGGCATGCCAGAAGGTTTAGATGTTGAAGGCGCTATAAAGTACGCCTTGAAAAAGAGGAATAGATAGGGGGATATGGTGAAAAAAAACAGGATACTTACTCCAGATATGATTCCCAATGACAACGATGTAGAGGTTTCTCTTAGGCCATCTACCTTTGAAGGGTATATAGGACAGAACAAAACCGTGGAAAAACTCAGCATATACATGGACGCTGCGAAGATGAGGAAGGATTCACTAGACCACGTTTTACTCTATGGTCCTCCAGGGCTTGGAAAGACGACCCTATCTCATATAATAGCTAATACTATGGGGGTCGGAATCAAGGTGACTTCTGGACCAGCTATAGAGAGAACTGGCGACTTAGCTGCGATTTTAAATAATATAAGTCCGGGTGATGTCCTCTTTATAGATGAAATACATCGGCTGAATCGCCAAGTGGAAGAGGTTCTCTACCCTGCTATGGAAGATTTTGCCTTAGATATAATAATTGGCAAGGGTCCTATGGCAAATAGCGTAAGGATAGATCTCCCTAAATTCACACTTATAGGTGCTACAACTAGGGCTGGTTCCCTATCTTCACCATTGAGAGATAGGTTTGGTGTAATATGTAAGCTAGAATTATATGAGGCAGAAGAGTTAAAGGAAATAGTCCTTCGTTCAGCAGGAGTGTTAGGTGTGAATGTAGATGACGATTCTGCCTTACAAATTGCAAGACGTAGTAGGGGGACTCCCAGAATTGTAAATCGAATTTTGAAGAGGGTCAGAGACTATGCCATGGTCAGGGGAGATGGAACCATAAACTCCAAGATAGCTAACGAAGCTATGAATCTTTTGGAGATAGATGAGCTTGGGCTCGACTACGTAGATAGAAAACTCCTCAGAACCATGCATGAACTATATGGCGGAGGTCCTGTTGGGATAGATACTCTTGCTGCTAGTACTGGAGAAGAGAGAGAGACCATAGAGGATGTTTACGAGCCCTATCTACTACAGATTGGTTTTTTAGCTAGGACTAAAACTGGTAGGCTAATGCTTAAAAAAGCATATGATCACTTAGGTATTCCATTTCATAGGGGCGAATCTCAGATGAGATTAGATGAGGTTTAGATATGAATTTTTCAAATAATAGAGTTAAAAAAGTATGGGGAATAGTTTTCTTGATGTTCATCTTGTGCTTTATTCCCTTTTCTTCATATTCTGATGCTCCTAAGCGAGTGAGGGTGGGGTTAGCTGCGCCAGATATAATATATACGAGTTGTGACCTTAGCTTTGAAGGAGGGCACGTTCTTAGGTGTTCATCTGCATATCCACCTTGTTATACCTTTGGGGAAGGTGCTGATTACGTCATAAAGAGGATGTCTGGAACCTGCGAACTCAGCTCTGAAACAAAGGCTTCAATAGGTGAGTTCGACCTTTCTCTATATCCAAGTGCCGTCCCCTTTGTAACATCTGAAGGATTGAGGCTTATGAACTCTAATATGGGTTTTTCTGCTACTCATGGTGAATGGGAATCTTCAGTTTTGGAAGATGTAGTTTGTGCATCTGCCTATGTTGGGGATGAGATAAAGTTTTCTCTTGCAGATTCGTTTGCGATGGCTGAGCCTTCAGATTCTAAACCTTTTAAATTTTATGTCTATCCATATAGGGGGGGAGTCTCTTTTTATACTGGTGAGCCAAATGGGGTATTTCCTATAAACGACATAGAGCTAGAACAGTATTTGAGGGGGGTAGTTGCCCAAGAAATGCCCCATGAATGGTCAAAAGAGGCGTTGAAAGCTCAAGCTATATGTGCTAGAACTTACGCCATGGGATCATTAGGCAGGTTTTCTGATATGGACTATGACCTAGCTCCTACTGTAGTTTCTCAGGCATATGGTGGTGTTGGAGCAGAGAGAGATAGCACAGATTTAGCTATATCCGAAACTGCGGGTGCAGAGCTCTTTTATGGTGAAGATAGGGTTCAGTGTTTTTATCACGCAAGTAATGGTGGATACTGCTCCGCCTCTGAGGATGTATTTTCATCTCCTCTTCCTTATTTTTCACCTAAGCCAGATCCGTACACAATGTCTGTTGTAGAACCCTGGGTTAGGACATTCACGTCTTCTGAACTCTCTGAATACCTAGCTAGTGAGGATGTGTATATAGGAGAAGTTCGATATTTAAAACTTGACAAAAACCCCTCTAGAAGGGTTGAAAAGGTAGAAATAGTAGGCTCTCAAGGCTCTCACATTGTAAGTGGAAGAGATTTTAGGTATGAATACGGATTGAACAGCGCTAACTTCAAACTCATCGATTCTGAGGCTCCTACTCCAAGTGAATTTACTGTCTTAAGTGCAAATGGTCTAAGCTCTGTAAATAAGGTGGATATGCAGGCTATATCAAGTGGAGGCGATGTATCTTATGCTGGGGATAAACGGATTATTACTGCATCTGGAATAATGCCCCTATCTCAGGAAGTTGACCAAGGTTTGACTATAGAAGGTTATGGTTATGGTCACGGGCTTGGAATGAGTCAATGGGGAGCAAAGGTAATGGCTGAAAGGGGATTTGACTACCAAGAAATACTCGGATTTTACTATGAGGGGGCTCTAGTTACTTTTCCGTAGGTTGGATTTGTTTATTGCATAAGGGGTATGGATTGAAAACTACAGATTTTTTCTACGATCTTCCAGAGGAGCTTATAGCACAGCATCCTTGTAAGAATAGAGATGAATCAAGACTCTTGGTTGTAGATAGGAAGAGTGGAAATATAGAGCACAGAAGATTTTTTGATATTTCTGAATATTTGAGAGCTGGTGACTGTCTGGTTATAAATGACACTAAGGTATTTAAGGCTAGGCTTTTGGGGTTTAAAGATACAGGTGCTAAGGTGGAACTCTTTTTGCTTAGGGCGCTTGGAAATGACGAATGGGAAGCGCTTATAAAACCAGGAAAGAGGATGAAACCAGGTGCCAAGGCTAGCTTTGGGGATGGTGCGATTACCTGTGATGTTCTTGGGGACTTGGGCGACGGATTAAAGAGGGTCGCCCTTACTTATGATGGAGATTTGGATGACAGGTTAAATGAATATGGAAATGTACCCTTCCCACACTATATGAAAGACACCTTAAGTGAGGAAGATGAGCGAAGGTACCAAACTGTTTACGCTAGGGAAAGAGGTTCTGTTGCGGCTCCCACAGCAGGGCTCCACTTTACTGAAACTTTGTTGTCTGATATTGAAAAGTCAGGTGTCAATATAGCTAGAGTTACACTTCACGTAGGGCTCGGCACATTTAGACCAGTAAAGGTTGATGATATAAAAGATCATATAATGCACTCTGAATACTATTATATAGATTCAGAAAATGCAGCTAGGATAAATAGGGCAAAGAAAAGCGGAGGGCGGATAATATCTGTTGGCACTACCAGCACTAGGGTGCTAGAGAGTGTGGCAACCAAGTACGGTAAGGTTAAGGCGGATTCAGGATCTACAGACATCTTTATAAGTCCGGGTTATGAATTTAAAGCAGTAGATGCTTTGATAACTAATTTTCACCTTCCAATGTCTACTCTTATAATGCTTGTAAGCGCATTTTACAAGAGGGAAGAGGTGTTGGAAGTATATAAACAAGCAGTAGATATGAAATACAGATTTTTCAGTTTTGGAGACGCCATGTTTCTGTACTGATTTTTGTTTTGCAAATGAAAGGAATATTTTATGGCACTTCAATACGAATTACTAAAGAAATCCTCTGAATGTTACGCAAGGGTGGGGATAATACATACTCGTAGGGGGGATATAAGGACCCCTGCATTTATGCCTGTTGGAACAAAGGCAACTGTGAAATCTTTATCTCCTGAAGAGGTCTCCGACCTTGGTGCAGATATACTGCTTGGAAACACATACCATTTATATCTTAGACCTGGTCAAGATGTTGTAAGAGGGGCAGGTGGCCTACATAAGTTTATGAACTGGTCTAAACCCATACTTACAGATAGCGGGGGATTTCAGGTTTTTAGTCTCTCAAATATCAGAAAGATAAGGGAAGAAGGAGTAGAATTTAGCTCTCATATAGATGGGTCTAAGCATTTTATAAGTCCAGAAAAATCTATCGAAATCCAGACTGATTTGGACTCCGATATAATGATGGCTTTTGACGAGTGTCCAGCATATCCAAATACGTATGAATACGTCAAAGAATCTCAAGAGCTTACCACTAGGTGGGCATCTAGGTGTCTTCAGGCTAGGAAACAGGATAGTCAACAGGCATTATTTGGAATCGTCCAAGGAGGTATGTACCAAGACCTTAGGCTAAAGAGTTTAAAGGAACTTACTGCTATGCCCTTTGATGGATATGCAATAGGTGGTTTGAGTGTCGGTGAACCCAAGGATTTGATGTATGAGGTCCTCGATTACACCGCTCATAGGCTTCCAGAGGATAAGCCCAGGTACCTGATGGGGGTTGGAACTCCTGATGTATTGATAGAGAGCGCTATAAGAGGAATAGATATGGCAGACTGCGTTTTGCCAACTAGGACTGCAAGGATGGGTACGGCTATGTGCAGTAATGGAGCTATAAGCATAAAGAAGGCTGTGTACAAGTACGACTATTCTCCTCTAGACCCTGAATGCGATTGTCCAACTTGCAAAAACTACACTAGGGCGTATCTAAGGCATCTGCACAAAGAAAACGAAATCTTATCTGCTAGATTGCTAAGTTACCACAACTTGTATTTTTTGCAAAACCTTATGAAAGAACTGAGGCGGGCTATAATGGAAGACAGGGTTTTGGCATTTAGAGACTATTTCTTAAAGAAGTACTATGGTTCTTAGACTGATATGAATTCAAAATCTAAAATCTACGATGTAGTCGTTATAGGTATGGGTGCATCTGGTTTATTTGCCCTTGCCAATATAGATTCTGATATCAAAGCCATAGGCTTAGAGGCCGGTCCTTCAGCTGGAAGAAAACTTTTACTCACTGGGGGAGGACGCTGTAATCTCACCAATAAAGATAAGCCTAAGGACTTTGTTGACGCCTTTGATAAAGCGTCCTTTGTTCGCCCTATAATATATTCTTTTAACAATAAAAAACTTATAGAATGGTTTGAAAAAAGAGGCTTTGCCCTATCTGAAGAGGAGGGGAAAATATATCCTAAATCAAAAAAATCAGAGTCTGTTTTAAATTGTCTTTTATCCGAAATTAAGGGGAAAAAACACGATATAATATATTCTGAAAGGGTACTAGGTATTTCAAATTATGGGGAAGACCTCATAAAAATTAAAGGTAGTAAATCGGAGTACTTAACCCAAAAGGTTATAATTGCGGTTGGCGGAGCGACCTATCCCTTTACTGGCTCTGATGGTCAGTTTTTAAAGTCTAATTTTGATATTGTTCCATTTAGCCCTGCGATGTGCCCGATCTATATATCGAAAAACCCGTTTTCAGAACTAAGGGGTGTAAGTGTAAAAGGCGTTTCTCTAAAATACGGTAAATCTAAGTTCTATGGGGACATACTCTTTGCTGGAAAGTTTTTATCTGGTCCTGTTATAATGGATCTATCTAATCATATATCTTTAGGGGAAAAGTTCACAATAGATTTCCTTCCTGAATTTTCAAGAGAAGAAATCAAAAAAATCTTCATTGCCGCACTTTTAAACCACCCTAAAAAGTTTGCTAAAGGTGTTTTAGAAGGCTCTATAAATTTGCCGAGTAGTCTTTGTGAAACCCTTTGTAATCTGGTGTTTGATTCGGATACTAGATCTGCAAACTTAGAGACTAAAGATATAAACAGGCTTGTAGAAAACATAAAGACTTATACCTGTGAGGTATCAGGTAAGGGGGCTCTCAAAAACGCCATCGTTTCTAAAGGCGGGATAGCTATTGAAACTATTGATAATTTGACTATGTCTTTAAAGATTGACCCTAGAGTTGCGGTAATAGGTGAAGCCCTAGATGTTGTGGGTCACTGTGGGGGATACAATCTCCAATTTGCCTTTTCTAGTGCTATGAGGTCAGTTTCTTTTCTAAAATAATTGCATTAATATTATTAAATTGAAATTCAGAATGATTATTCATAGTTAATATTGACCAACCTATGGTATAATGTGTCTATGAAAGCGGATTTCTTTGTGCGCTTTATTTGCGTGGTTTTTTTAAAGAAAATTTTTATGGGAGTTTGAATGTCTGTTAAGAAGGAAAATATAAGAAATTTTTGCATTATTGCACATATAGATCATGGTAAGTCGACTCTTGCAGATAGGCTTATAGAAAATACTGGTCTTTTAACGAAAAGGGAAATGAAGGAACAGGTTCTAGATAATATGGAGCTGGAAAGGGAGCGAGGAATAACTATTAAGCTCCAGTCTTCCAGGTTAGAATACAAGGCAAAAAACGGGGAGATATATACCTTTAACCTTATAGATACACCAGGACACGTAGACTTTACATATGAGGTATCTCGAAGCCTAAAGGCTTGTGAGGGTGCTATTTTGGTTGTGGATGCAGCTCAAGGTGTAGAAGCTCAAACCTTGGCTAATGTATATTTGGCTGTAGAACAGGATTTGGAAATAGTTCCTGTTTTAAATAAGATAGATCTTCCAAGTGCTCGCCCCCAAGAAATAATTGATGAAATTGAAGATATAATAGGTATATACGCAGAAGACGCGCCTAGGATTTCTGCTAAAAATGGAAAGAATATAGAAGATGTCTTAGAGGCGATCGTAGAAAAAATTCCTCATCCTAAGGGTAGGGATGATGCTCCTCTAAAGGCATTGATATTTGATTCGTACTATGATTCGTATAAGGGCGCCATAGCCTTTATAAGGGTATTTGACGGCACTATTAAAAAGGGAGATCCTATAAGGATGATGGCAAAAGATGTCGATTATGAGGTTGTTGAAGTTGGATACTTTACACCTCAGATGACCCCTTGTTCTGAGTTAAAAGCAGGAGATGTTGGCTATGTAGCGGCTAGTATAAAAGACGTAAAACACTGTGCAGTAGGTGATACTATAACCTATTCTGATAGACCTACTGAAAACGCCTTGCCTGGATATAAGCCTGCAACTCCAATGGTTTATTGTGGTATATACCCAGCTGAGGGAGAGGACTATGAATCAGTTAGAGACGCCCTTGAAAAGCTTCAGCTAAATGATGCTGCATTAACCTATGAGGCAGAGACATCTGTTGCTCTTGGTTTTGGGTTTAGGTGTGGGTTTTTAGGTCTTCTGCATATGGAGATCATTCAGGAAAGATTAGATAGGGAATTTAATCTTGATCTTATAAGCACTGCACCTGGTGTTGTATACAGGGTTACAAAAACGGATGGAACTGTCCTAATGGTTCAAAACCCTTCTAACTTGCCAGACAATTCCTCAATTCAAATGATGGAAGAACCGATTGTAAACTGTGACATAATGGTTCCAAAGGATTACGTAGGCGCGGTCATGGAAGTTTGCCAGAATAGACGCGGCAATATGATAAAGATGGATTATTTGGATGAGAAGCGGGTTCAAATTCATTACGAAATGCCTTTAAATGAAGTTATATACGACTTTTTTGATGCGCTTAAGTCTATAACTAGAGGGTATGGTTCTCTAGACTACGAATTCAAGTGTTATAGAGAATCCAAACTAGTCAGAATGGACATACTCTTAAATAAGGAACTGATAGATGCGTTTTCACTTATAGTTCACGAAACAACTGCTTATGCTAGGGGTAGAAAAATATGTGAAAGGCTAAAAGAAGAAATACCTAGACAGATGTTTGCGATTCCTATACAGGCAGCTATAGGTACCAATATAATAGCTAGGGAAACCATAAGTGCACTTAGGAAGGATGTGCTTGCTAAGTGTTATGGCGGAGATATATCTAGGAAGAAAAAACTATTAAAGAAACAAAAAGAAGGAAAGAAAAGAATGAGGCAGATGGGTAGTGTAGAAGTTCCACAACACGCTTTTATGGCTGTTTTAAAATACGATGAAAAGTAGGATATCTGTTAAAAAAGAGGGGGCTCATAGTGACTAAACAACTTGTGGTTATAGGTCTAGAGGATCAAAAATTTTGCGTTCCAATAGAGATGGTAAGTAGTATAATCGAAACTTTTTCAACTACAAAGGTTCCAAATTCTAGGGCCTATATAGAAGGTGTTACTAATATCAGAGGGGATATAGTTCCGGTTATATGCTTGAAGAAAATCTTTGGTATACAAAGGCGTTCTGGGCGGGACGCTAGATTGCTAAATGTTATGATAGACGGAAAGAATATAGGTTTTTTAGTGGATAGTGCATCTCAGGTTGTAAGCATAGAGAGTGAAATGCTCAGTGAAATGCCTAGGATTGTATCTAGTGATAGCTCTAGATACTTTGATATGGTCGCAAACATAGGTGATGAATTATTAATTGTCTTGGACCTTTGTAATATTTTTGATGAAGACGAAAAAAGAGAATTAGAATTATTAATAGAAAATAATTAGTTTAAAACGGAATATTTTTAATGGAGGGAGGGTAATAAGTTGAATAAGGAACTCGAACGTGTTGACAGTATATTATCTAAGACAATAGATGTCATGGAAGAAGGACGTGATGAAGTCTTTGTGATATCTGAAAATTCTAGAATAGATTTAATGCACAGAGAAGCAGAACTTTTAAAAACTCAGAATTTAATAACCTTTGTCATAGAAGAAATTAATCAGCTAGAGACCGCTGAAAAAGAGAGTAGGATTCTTTATAATGCTTTAACCAAAGACGATTCCAATGTTTCCTCAATTGAAATTTCTAAGGCTCAAGCTGAGGCTGAAAAACTTCTTTCTACGCTCAAGGATAAACGTCAGTTAGAAAAGACTTTGATAATGAGGCGAACGACATTGGAATTCCATATTAAAAATGCGAAAGATGTATTGCAGCACGCAGAGTCTTTGACCAACAAGATGGGTGCGGCACTTGAATACTTAACAGGCTCTCTCCTAGAGGAAATTGCAGAAGCTAAGATAAGCAGAAACTTAGGTATGCAGATAATTAGAGTACAGGAAGAAGAGCGAAAGAGAATAAGCAGGGAAATTCACGACGGACCAGCACAGTTTATGGCAAATGTTGTAATGAAGGCTGATCTTTGTGAAAAACTATTGAACAAGGATCCAGGTAGGACTAGAAGGGAACTAGGAGACTTAAAAAAACAGGTTAGAAATTCCATTGGTGATATAAGACGAATAATATTTGACCTGATGCCTATGAGTATAGAAGATTTAGGATTAATCCCCACTTCTCTTCACTATATAGAAGGGTTAAAGAAAAAGCACAGGATAAATATAAGTTTTTCCTATAACAAGGGTTCTAAGATTTCTATTTCTAACTTAGTATCGCTTTCTGTTTTTAGAATAATACAAGAATCACTGAACAATGTAATTAAGCATGCTGAAGCAAACAAGGTGGATGTTGATTTAAACATAGATGCGAATGAACTTTATCTCAAGATTCGTGACGATGGAAAAGGCTTTGTCAATAGAGACAGGGGATCCTTTAATATTAATTCAGGTTTTGGAATCTTTGGTATGAAGGAACGGGTTAGGCTACTTGATGGTGAATTTAAAATAATGTCTACTGAAGATGGAATAGATGGATGTGAAATAAATGTTAAGATTCCTTTGAAATGAAACAACAAGAATGTTATAACGTTGATAAAGTTAATTGTATATAGATAATCTGACGAATGTTTTTGTTTTAGTAAGTTTGTTAATTTTTAGAATGGAGGTTATGATGAACGACAGTATCAGATTAGTTATTGCGGACGATCATGCCATAGTCAGAGAAGGCATAAAAAATCTTGTAGAGTTAGAATCTGATTTTGAAGTAGTTGGATTGGCTGAAGGCGGACGAGAGGCTATAAAAATTTGTAAACAAGAAAAGCCAGATGTACTCTTGCTTGACATAAATATGCCTAAGATGAATGGGGTTGAGGTTTTAAAGCGTATCCTGAAGCAGGGGTTAGATACAAAGGTCATTGTATTAACCATACATGATGAAAAGGCATATTTAGTCGAAACTGTAGCTCTTGGAGTAAAGGGTTATGTTTTAAAAGAAGCTGATTCAGACATTCTTGTAGATGCTATAAGAACTGTAAATGACGGCGACCTTTACATTTATCCATCTATGAGAAAATATATGGATAAGGTTACTAGAAAGAAGATACTGGCTGGATACGGAGAAGTAATAGATCTTTTGACTGCTAGAGAAATCGAAGTTTTAAAACTTATAGCTGATGGTGAAAGCAATAGATCTATAGGCAAGAATCTATATATAAGCGAGAAGACGGTTAAAAATCACGTTTCTAGTATATTTAGAAAGATTGGAGTTAATGATAGGACTTCCGCAACTCTGTATGCTATAAAGAAGGGTGTAAAGAAGATGTAACCAGATTGCCTGTAAACCCCTAATTTCTTTAGGAATACACAAAATCTAGTCTCTTATGTACGCTTTAAGTACACTGCGAGCCTCAATTTTGTTAGTTCCTAGAACTAAGGCGTTTTCGACAATTTCTATATAATTGACTTTGTAAGCCCTCTAGTAGTTTTTAACATGGTACTTTTTGGAAAGGAATATAGTGGATGAGAGAGAAACGCAGGCAAAAGAGGTACCCATTTGATATTAGGCTTAGGATAGAGTCTCTATACAAGCAGGATAACATTGAGATAATAAAAGACATTGAAGACATTGAACTTACTGACATTTCAAAGTCTGGGATAGGCTTTAAAAGTGTTGATGAGCTCCCGTTGGGCTTTTATTTTAACGCAAGAATCACCTTTAATGAAAAAAGGTATTTTTATTGTGTTATAAAGATTATTCGTAGGGGAAAAAAAGAAACAGAATTCCAATACGGATGTGAATTTGTAGGTTTAGCAGATGTATTGAGTAATATGGTGGATGACTATGGGACAGAAATTAAATAAGGTTCTATTTACGGTTCCATTTCCTAGATATTTTAGGGAAGAGATTTTTTCTTTTTTTAAAGAAAAGGGGTTGGATTACGACTTTTATAATGAAAAAGGGGACTTAGATGTCCCTGACCTATCTGTTTATGATATTGTAATTTGTTATAACCCATTTCCTAAATTGGATTTTAATCACGCTAAGAACTTGGAACTTTTGCTAATGGTTAGCACAGGGGTAGATCAGCTTCCGGACTATATTTTGGATAGAGAAGACCTTATTATAACCAATAATTATGGTGGATATGGAGTACCTATATCTGAATGGATTTTGATGACTGCCCTTATGGGCATGAAGAACTTACCGGCCATAGTGGATAGGTCAAAAAATAAAAACTGGGGAATACAAGTAGACCTGCTAGAACTTAGGGGTAAGAAGGTTCTTATATTTGGAGCTGGCGCAATAGGAAGTGAAGCTGCTAAGAGGTTTAGGGTATTTGGTGCTAGGACTAGCGGATATAGGCGAAGTGGAAGACCAAATCCAGATTTTGATAGAATTGTTAGTTCTGAAGAACTTGATTCTGAACTTAAACAGGCTGACATAGTTGTTATGACACTGCCTTCAACTCCTGAGACGTATCACATGTTAGACTATGAGAAGATTTCACTTATCCGTGATGATGCGGTACTTATAAACGTTTCTAGGGGGAGCACAATAGATGAAAAAGCGCTTATATCGCATATAGAAGATGGCAAATTTAGGTTTGTTGCCCTCGACGTGTTTGAAAAAGAACCCTTGGATGAAAACAGTCCCCTTTGGGATATTGAAAGGGTTTTTGTATCTACACATACTTGCTGGATGAGCGACAATAGGGACAAGGTTTTATTTAACTATATCAAAAACACACTAAATTCATTTTTAGATACAGGATCTGTGGAAAGACCCCTTAATAAAGGGAAGAGATATTAATTATGGCGGAGAAGATTTCTTTATATTCACTTACTTTGGCTGAAACTAAAGAACTTGTGTCTTCTCTAGGTTATAAACCCTTTAGAGGAAAGCAGATGTTTGACGACTTATACAAGTCGTCTGTATCTTCAATAGATGACTTTAAGGTTATTCCCAAGGATTTAAAAAATAAGTTGAAGGAATCTTACACCGTATTTGACATGTCTATTTCAAAAGTGCAGGTTTCAAAGGGGTCTGACACAAAAAAGTACCTTCTAAAGACCTTTGATAATGAGGGGATTGAAGCGGTTCTTATGAAATATTCTCATGGATATAGCCTTTGTATATCTTCGCAGATTGGTTGTAGGATGGGGTGCACTTTTTGTGCTTCTACCATAAATAACCTCACTAGGAATTTGACTGCTACTGAGATGATGGAAGAAGTTGCCATAATACAGAAT
>PDWI01003058.1_pt1 | contig 24173 bp, 16 predicted proteins | sample 1430891 | NCBI WGS metagenome assembly PDWI01 (sample SAMN01162508, study PRJNA174530) | Oral metagenome, whole genome shotgun sequencing project. | biome: Marine environment; feature: Marine mammal; material: Swab sample of the gingival sulcus; isolation source: swab sample of gingival sulcus... | reverse complement strand
ATAAATAAGAATGGTGGGAGCAACAGGGATCGAACCTGTGACCCCCTGCTTGTAAGGCAGGTGCTCTCCCATCTGAGCTATGCTCCCATCAGTGCAAAACAATTTGCTAAATCAACTTTTTACTTAAAGCGACAAAAATGATTTTACAACATAGCTGGGCATTTGTCAAGAACTTTTTTTATTTTTTTTTATTTATTTATCAATAAACGCTAAATATGTTGATTTTACAACAAAAATTTATTAACCAAACCAGCAATTTTCTGAATCATCACCAATCTGATAATGCTCAGTTTCGATTCCATTGGTCTTTAAAAGTTCTTCAGCATACTCATCCACACGATAAGCATTTAAATAATATATTTTTGATATGCCAGCCTGAATCAACGCTTTTGTGCAATTTAAGCAAGGATAATGCGTCACATAACACCTTGTCCCCTTTACCTTAATGCCTTCTCTTGCACAATATATTAAAGCATTTATTTCAGCGTGTATTGTCGCTATACAATGCCCATCTCTCATCTGATGACCTATTTCATCACACTGCTTGTTTTTAGAAACAGAACCATTATAACCTGTTGAAACTATTCTATTATCTTCATTTACTAGTATACAGCCTACGTAAGCCCTATCACAAGTTCCCCTGCTAGCTACATTTGTTGCCAATCTCATAAAATATTCATTCCAAGAAATTCGTGCCATATAAACCTCCTACTTTACTATGGCTATTATCGTCTCTATTTTAGCATATTTTAAATTTTTTTTCTAATTTTAATGATTTAACGTTGTTTTTTGTGGTATCATTTAAGAATGTAATAAGAAATTATTGTTTAATAAATTGATTTAACATTATAAAAGGAGAAAAAATGGACTTATTTTTCACAGCTTTAGGTAGTGTTTTTGTTTTATTCTTACTAATACTAGTCGGTTTTATCAGCCGAAAAACCAATTTAGTTAGCGAAAAAGCACAAAAAGACGTTACTAATCTAGTCTTATATGGTATGCTACCGGCAACTATCATCAAGGCTATGACCAGAACCATAGAGCAAGAAACCATAGAAATGCTGACACAGATGATCATCATTACTTTTGTTGCCTACATTTTTATAGCAATTTTTTCTTTTTTTATTGCCAAAACATTCAAATTACCTGAAAACCAAAAAGATGTTTTATTTGGCGGCATGAGTTTTGCCAACATCACCTTTATGGGCTTACCTGTACAGGAAGCTGTTTTTGGGATGGACGCAGTATTTTTCACCATCCTATCGCAAATAGTTATTTTTGAATTATACTGCTGGAGCATTGGTTTAAGTGTACTTGAAAAACATAAAAAAGGTGGTAAATTCCACATTTCTATCAAAGAAGTAATGAAAAAACCTGGTGTAGTAGCCTGTGCGATTGGTTTAGTTCTAATGTTTTTCCAAGTTAAACTGCACCCTTTACTGGGCAACTTTATTGAACTTTTAAGTAAGGGAACAGCTCCTGTTGCCATGATAACAGTTGGTTTTATGCTAGCAAATTCCAATGTCAAGAAAGCTATCAAAAATAAATATCTATACATCAGTTCTTTTGTTAAACTACTTGTCATTCCTTTAATCATGATAGCTGTCCTTTACGCTTTGAATATAAAAGGGTATATAATGGCTATTCCTGTTATTGAAATGGCAATGCCAACTGCCGCATACTTAGCAATGCTTTCAGCAGTTGCAGATAATGACACCGCATTAGCGTCTGAACAAATTTTTATTTCAAGCCTCTTCTCTCTGGTAACAATTCCTATTATAGTCGGCATTTTAACGATTGTAATGTAAGTTAAATATTCATAAACAGCATATTTATTTTTAAAACTTTTGTTAATAATCTTAATAAGCCTTGTGTTTTTACAATAACTTCGGTATTATTTGTATGTCGGTGTTAAGGCTAGGAGAGCCGAACCGCTAACGGCTTTCCTAGCCTTATAAGATTTATCGAAAGGAGTATTACACAATGAAATTGCTTTACGAAGGAAAGACTAAGAACGTTTTTGAGTTAGAGAATGGTAATTACCTACTTAAGTTCAAAGATGATGTAACTGGCGTTGATGGTGTATTTGACCCAGGTGCAAACCAAGTCGGACTTACTATTGAAGGCGTAGGTAGAGAGGGACTAAGATTAAGCACGTTCTTTTTTGAAAAAATTAAGGAAGCAGGATTTGAATCTCACTTTGTAAAAAGCGACATAGAAAAACAAGAAATGGAAGTAGTGCCATGCACAACTTTTGGCAAAGGTTTAGAAGTTATATGTAGATTTAGAGCTGTAGGTAGCTTTTTAAAACGTTATGGCGACTACACAAACGAAGGCGATAAACTTGACGCATTTGTAGAAGTAACTCTAAAAGATGATGACAGAAACGATCCACCTATTAGTAAGGATGCATTAGATATGCTAGGTGTTTTAACTATGGATGAATATGAAATTTTAAAGCAAAGAGTAAAAGACATATCAAAAGTAATTGCAGCAGAAATTGCTAAAAAAGATATGGAACTTTATGATATTAAATTAGAGTTTGGTAGACGTAAGTCAGATAACGAAATCATCTTAATTGATGAAGTTAGTGGTGGAAACATGAGAGTTTACAAAAATGGCGAATACACTGAGCCTATGAAACTAACCAGCTTTATGTTAGATTAGTTTTCATTACTTTTATTAGCTTTAATTTTAAAAAGCTGGGTTTAATACTCAGCTTTTTTATTCATATTAAATAATAAGCATTTTTCTTTTGTTTTCCTTGAGTTAACTAGAAAAGTATACTATAATAGCTGTATATGTAGGATTATAAAACAAACGATATATATGCACATCGTTAATATATATGCAGAATATTTGGAGGTCATGTGGAAACTTATTATATTGGCATCGGCGCTTCAGCTGGTGGATTAGAAGCCCTAGAAACATTTTTTAAAAATATACCAGAAAATTCAAATAACGTTTATATTGTGGTGCAACACTTATCACCAGATTACAAAAGCATGATGAATGAGCTTTTAGCAAGGCACACCAACATGCCGATTCATGTAGCAGAAGACGGTATGGAAACTGAGCCAAATCATGTTTACCTTATCCCACCAAGTATGGATCTATCAATATATCATTCCAAATTATATTTACAAGCACAAGAAAAGCATAATCACTTAAATATGCCTATTGACGTCTTTTTAAAATCATTAGCCCAAGACCAAGGAAAATATGCAATTGGTATTATCCTTTCAGGAACAGGTAGCGATGGCACCAAGGGTATTAAAACTATCAAAGAAGCTGGTGGCATGGTAATGGCTCAATCATTAGATTCTTGTAAATTTGATGGCATGCCAAAAAGCGCCATTGCAACTAATATGGTTGACTTTATCCTTACACCAGATAAAATGCCAGAAGAAATTATGCATTATATTGACTCGCCATCTATTCATAAACAATTAGCTGAAAAAATACAAGCTAACGAAGCAATTGATGATTTCACCAAGCTTATTTTGATATTAAGAACTTATAGTGGCATTGACTTTTCATCATATAAAGAAAATACTATTATCCGCAGAATAGATAGAAGAATCAAGATAAATAGATGCCAAGACCTCAAATCTTATGTAAAATTACTTAGACAGTCTGATCAAGAAAAAGAAGTTTTATATAACGAAATGTTTATCGGTGTAACCAGTTTTTTTAGAGATCTAGAAGCTTATAATATTTTAAGTGAACAAGTAATTCCTAAGTTTGATTTTTCGAAAGGAACAATTAGAATATGGTCGGCTGGCTGTTCTACTGGAGAAGAAGTATATTCTATCGCCATTAAAATTACTGAATACTTAGAAAAAAATAATATCAATTGTGATGTGAAAATATTTGCCACTGATATTGACCAAAAAGCACTTGAATTTGCTGGAACAGGTTATTACCCAGACAGTTTATTAACAGAAGTACAATCAGACTACCTTTTTAAGTACTTTATAAAAAAATCAGACGGCTATCAAATTAAGGATAACATTAGAAAGATGGTTGTTTTTGCAAAACATAATATCCTAAAAGACCCGCCATTTTCTAAATTAGATTTATTGGTATGTAGAAATCTATTTATATACTTAAAAAGCTATGAACAACAAAATATTTTAAATAATTTCTATTATTCATTATATCCTAATGGTTATTTATGGCTAGGTAGTAGCGAATCGATAGGTGATATGCAAAAGGGCTTCGACGTAATAGATAACAAGTGGAAATTCTTTAAATACAACAGTGCATTTAACCCACAGATACCAAAAACAAAATCAAATAGAGTTGATTTATATAGCACGATTGAAAGACGACCTGATGACTATAAAGCTAGAGTTAAGCATTCTAGATTCGAATCTGTTTTATCAGCCGCATTAGTAAAAGTCCTCTCGCCATCAATCATAGTTGACGAAAACGATAATATTGTTCAAGTTTTAGGTGATGTCGGTAAGTTTATGAAGATACAAACAGGCAGATTTTCCAACAACTTTAATAATAATATGTCTCGAGAACTGGCTCTGTTTGTCAATAATTGTATCAGAAGATTACGAGCAGATAAAAACGAGGTAACTTTAAAAAATGTATTACAAATAAATGAATGTAGTACAGACATTCATGGTATTGTGCTAGAAGCCGAAAATCAAAAATTCTTTATTATTTCTTTTGATGAGCAAAAAACACCTGAGGATAAAAACGAAATCGTTGAAATAAATATGACTGAAGAGGTTAAATCTAGGGTACATGAATTAGAAAATGAGTTGCAATTAGCAAGAGAAGGCTTGCAAGCTACCATCGAAGAGTTAGAAACCTCAAACGAGGAATTGCAATCATCTAACGAAGAATTGATTGCTTCTAACGAAGAACTACAAAGTACCAATGAAGAATTACAATCAGTAAATGAGGAATTATTTACAGTAAATAGCGAATACCAATTAAAAATTGATGAGTTAACAAAAGCTACCAACGACTTATCAAATTTATTAAAAAATGCCGAGGTAGGCGCCTTATACTTAGATAGCAACCTATGCATCCGTAAGATAACACCTATTATGTCTAGAGTTACCAACATATTAGAGTCTGATATAGGTAGACCAATAAATCATCTTAGTGTGATGCAGTCTTACCCACAAATGGCTTCAGACATTGAAACTGTAATGGAAAAATTACAACTACTAGAAAGAGAAATAACTGATGCTGAGGGCAATTTCTGGTTAATTCGTATTCACCCATACAGAACTGAACATAATTCAATAGATGGCATTATGGTTACTATTATAGATATCAATACCTTAAAGCAAACGTTGGATATCAACCAAGAGCTATCAAAACAATTACGGGATTCACTATCCTCAAGTAAAATTGCCTGGTGGGAATGGGATTTAACAACAAAAAAAATAAAATATTCAGATGTTAAAGGCAAACTATTAGGATATACTGAAGAGGATTTTCCAGATAACATTGATGCTATCCTAGACCTCATTCATAAAGATGATTATACACGTGTTAAAAAACATATCGAAAACTATGCTGAAGGTAAATCAACAGAAATTAATGTTTTTTACAAAATTAAACACCATGACGGCAATTACAGAAAGCATCATAACCGTGCAAACATTGTAGAATATATAAATGAAAAACCACAAAAAATTATTGGCACTATTGTAGATGTCACAGATATAAATAACCACATAAGGAACCACAATGAACAAATGGGAAGAAATTGAAAAAATAATAAAAAACAAAGCATACCATGAAAATGAGGATATAAAGACATTAGTTGAAAAACTGTCTATATACCACGAAGAACTTGTTTTTCAAAATGATGAATTAAAAAGAGTCAACGAATACTTAGAAAATGTAAAAAATGATTACCAACACTTGTTTTACTCTGCGCCAGTAGCTTACTTCATCATTGATAATTTTGCTACTATTTTAGAAACGAATCACAATACGAACAAGCTGTTTGGTAACGTGATAGCAAAAAAGATAACCAAACTACTAATTTCTACTAGTAAAAATGATTTTTACATCTTTTTACATGCTTTGTTTAATGAGGGCGAAGCCAGAACAAACGCTAATTTTATGAGACATAATACATCTATACACATGGAAGTTATTGGTAAAAAAATAAATTCCGAAAATAACCGCTATTTAATAACCTGTATAGATTTTGAAAAACATTACAGAAACCTAAAGGAAGTAAGTACACTAAGTTATAAGGACTATTTAACAGGTCTTTATAATAGACGTTTTTTTGAAAAACATCTTAGAAAAATTAGCACAGACTTACTACCAGTCTCTGTTATAATAGCTGATGTAAATGGTCTTAAAGTGTTAAACGACGCTTTTGGGCATAATAAAGGGGATGAGCTTTTAAAAGAAACCGCTAGCATTCTACTTGCCAATAGTAAACCAGAAGATATTTCTGCTAGAATTGGCGGTGATGAATTTGCTGTACTATGCACAAAGACAAGTAATGAGGATAGTAAAAGAAAAATTAAAGAGTATCAAAAAGCTTTTTCAAAATTAAAAATTGATAATATTGATTTTTCAGTATCATTTGGTTCTGCAACTATAACATCTATTGTCGAAGACATCGATGAACTAATTGTTAATGCCGAAAAACAAATGTACGAATCAAAGATAAAAAATGAGCATGTAAATAGCACTAGAATAGTAGACTCTATCTTAGAAAAATTATGGGAAAAACACCCAGCTGAAGAAGTACATTCTAAAAAAGTTGCTGAATATATGAAGAAGATGGCAGAGCATCTGAAATTCCATGATGACCGTATTGAAATCATGGAACTAACAGGCTTAATGCATAACATTGGTAAAATAACAAATGAAAAAACAATACTGAGCAATTCATTTAGACTCACAGCAAGTGATTATGGCGAAATTAGAAAGCACCCAGAAGTGGCTTACAGGATTTTAAAAAGTAGTTCTAAATATTCTAACTTTGCTCACATTGTTCTTTATCATCATGAATGGGAAAATGGTAACGGTTATCCGAAAGGTTTAACTGGTAGCGATATTCCGTTTTTTACAAAGGTTTTAAGTGTTTGCGAAGCGTTTTCTGCAATGATATCTGATAGACCGTACCGCTCAGCTATGTCAAAAGAAGATGCGATTGCTGAACTAGAAGCTAATGCCGGTACACAGTTTAATCAAGAAGTAGTGGAAAAGTTTGTAGAGATGATTCAAAAAGAATATTAAAATAAAAGCCGAGTTCACAGACTCGGCTTTTGTTATCTAGCAAGATTTTTCCATTCCGCTACGCTCCAGTCGAAATGACAAAATGCGTCATCTCGAGCGTAGTCAAGAGAGCTCACTCAGCACTAAAATCAGCAGACTATTTCACAGATGCTTCGTAAATTGAGTCTATGCTCTCGCCTATCATTTTATTAAACTCCTCATCTGATTGGCTAACACTTAACCCTTCTGTTAAAGCTCTTGAGAATGATGCGATAACACCATTATTTCTTGATAATCTAGCATTTGATTCCTCTCTTGAATAACCACCAGAGAGTGCAACAAAACGTAAGGTTCTTGGGTGCTCTACTACTTCTTTATAGAAATTATCGGCTTCTGGTAGAGTTAACTTAAAGATAACTTTTACGTTGTCAGCAAGTGAATCTAGCTTTTCAATAATCAACTTTTTAAGTAAGTCTTCACACTTCGCTTTATCCTTACTATTGATATCAACCTCTGGTTCTATGATTGGTACCAAGCCATTGTTAAAAATAGTTAAACCAAAATCAAATTGCTGGTCAACAATCGCCTTAATGCCCTCTTCGTTATATTCTTTGATAACCGAACGCATTTTAGTACCAAAAATATTTTTGCCAGCAGCATCTTTACATCTAGCTTCTAAATCATCGATTGGTTTCATTAACTGAACACCGTTTTTAATGTCCGCTAAACCCTTGTCTATTTTATAGAATGGTAAAATACCTTTTTCTAATAAAAAGTCAGGTGTCTTTTTACCATCAACATCACTATTCATTGTAACTTCAAACAGAATCGCCCCTAAAATCCTATCTTTATTAAATTTTGGTGCCTTCATAATTCTAGTTCTCATCTCATGAACTAGCTTAAACATTTCTTCTTCATTGCTATACGCATCTTCTTTTACACCATAATTTGCTAAAGCTTTTGGTGTTGATCCACCACTTTGATCAAGTGCTGCAATAAATCCTTTATCATTTTGCATTCTTTGTAATTGTTGTTGTTTCATAAGTAATTTCTCCTTTAGTATCACTATTACCACGCTTATTATAGCACTAAAGTTTAAATTCAGCAACTTCATTTTGCAAGTCATTAGCAATATTTGCCAAATTGGTACTCGCACTTGAAATTTCGTTGATTGATTCTGTTTGCAAGTCTACACTAGCATTTGCTTGTTGAGTAGTTGCGGCATTTTCTTCAGCAATAGCTGACAAGTTTTCAATAACACCCACTATCTGAGCATTTTGTTCTTCTATTACACTCGAGTTTTCATTTAGCTTAATAACTATTTCCTTACTGATATTCACAGCGTTTTCAATTTCATCAAACTTTTCTCTAGTAACTCTGTTCTGTTCATTTTGTCTTTCCACTATTTCAGCTGCTTTATCCATTCTACTAACAGCATTTTGTGCTTTTTGCTTTAATTCATCAATGATAACTCTGATTTCTTCGGTGAACTTAGTTGAATCTTCAGCTAGCTTTCTAATTTCTTCAGCAACTACGGCAAAGCCTTTACCCGCTTCACCTGCACGTGCCGCTTCTATGGCAGCATTAAGAGCCAGTAAGTTTGTTTGATCTGCGATACTTTGAATCATTTCTGATGCCTTACTGATAGCCTCAGCAGATTCATTTGTTTCAACTATAATTTCATTGACAAAGCCAGCTTCTTTTTTATTCTCTTCTGTCAGTTTTCTTAAACCTTGTAAGGCTTCCTTACCTTCTTCTTTTTTAACTTCGATATTAGCGGTAGCTTCTTTAAGTTCTTCCAATACCCTTAGCATTTCATTTAATGAACTAATATTTCTTTCCACATTGTTTGCTGCTTCAGTTGTGTCTTGAGCCTGAGATGTAGCACCTTCAGCAATATTATCAACTGCAGATGACACTTCTCTGGCGCTTTCGTTTGTAGTTTCTGCAGTAGCTGTCAATTCTTCGGCAGTAGACGCTGTATTACTTGCGTGAAATTTAATATTTTCAACAATTGCTTTCAAATTTCTAACCATTAAACTAATAGAACGAGTCATACTTCCTATTTCATCTTTAGACTTAAAGTATTTTTCTAAAGCTTGTCTTTCATCAGCTGTATCTAGATTATAATTTGCGATTTTGTTGATCGCTTTTTCTAAGTATCCTAGTGGTCTAGAAATAATTTTTCTAACAAATATTGAAGATAAGATAATTGTTACTATAAGCGCTGCTATAAAAACAATAACTGATCTGATAATCAAATTTAGTATATTTTGGTCAACATTTTTTCTTGAAAATGCAAATATAGTACAAGTGTTCTTACCATCTAACATACCTGGTTGGTATATAAAAAGAGTATTTTCATGACTAACACTATCATACTTTGTTTCAAATAAAACCTTGCCCTCTTGGATAGCCTTTTGTGCCATCTGGTTTTCCATAACACCCAAATCTTTTACACCAGGATTTTCTTTATCATCTTTAGCACTTTCATTGATTTCATCTATTGTTGTCGCTTTAATTTTAGTATCTTCGTCAACTATTGTAATATGGTAAATATCTGATTGATGGTTCTCAAGGGTATTATTTATTACAACGTCCGGTGAAAACTTGGCTTGTAATTCAGCAATTGAATTTGCCGAAATACCAACTTGAACAAAATAATCTTTATTCAGTTTAATTCCACCATACTTAACAGCAGTATTATCTATCATATTTACTCTAACAGGTTCTGTATACTCATTTTGATCTCCACTAAAAACAACCATCATAGCGTGATCTTCTGGATATTGCCAATCAATATAGTCTTTATGCGTTGAATATACTATTTTTCTATCTTTATTTGACACATCAATTTCATCTACACCCATCATTTTTGCAATTTCCGCTACTTTTTTATTATTGATATCTTTCTTATCAAGCAAAGAGAACAGCTTAGCTGTATTTAGTATTTTTTCCACCATGATTTCTTCTAGCACAAGTTCAAAGTTATCTTTTGCTTCAAATTGTTCACTTATTCCCTCGTATAGCGTAGAACAGTAATTTTGCATACTTTTTTCATAAATATTTTTAGTACTTTGTATGTTTAACACTACAACTACTGATAATATTACAGATATCAACACTGTTATCGCTATAATCATTTTATTACGTAACTTCATTTTCTTCTCCTTTCCATTAACACTGTATTTTTTTACGCTAACACAAGCTTACTCACTATTTTTCTTATGCATTTATTTATTTTTATTCACACTAATATTTCATTTTATCTATATTTTAGAAAAAGAATTATGTATAAAAAAATAAACAAGTTTGCATATAAATAATACCCGTTATCATTTTTATTAAAACTATTTCTTTTTTTGATATTTAAGTAATAAATTTAAAACAAAACAAGAAAAAAGAAGTTGCCATTTTCTAATTTACTTGTTACACAAAAAAAGTAATCTCCTTTCGGAAATTACTTTTTTGTTTAGCTAAGTATATAAGTATACCTGAATATTAAAATTTAAATTCTGATACTTCGTTTTGTAAATCAGTTGCTATACTAGCCAAATTCGAACTAGCATTTGAAATATCATTGATTGAACTTGTTTGTGTTTCAACGTTAGCACTTGCCTGCTGGCTAGTAGCTGCATTTTCTTCAGCAATTGCCGACAAGTTCTCAATAATAGCAACAATCTTAGTATTGTTTTCTTCTATCACCTTAGAACTTTCATTTACCTGACTAACTATACCTTTACTTACATTAACCGCTTCTTCAATCTCGTTAAATTTTTCTTGGGTAATTTCGGTTTGCTTATCTTGCTCCTGTACTATTTTACCAACACTTGCCATTGTATCAACCGCACTTTGCGCTTTTTGTTTTAAGCCCTCTATGATGGTTCTAATTTCTTCAGTAAACTTAGTAGAATCCTCTGCAAGTTTTCTAATTTCTTCAGCAACTACCGCAAAGCCTTTACCCGCTTCACCTGCACGCGCCGCCTCTATTGCAGCATTAAGTGCCAATAAGTTTGTTTGGTCTGCGATACTTTGAATCATTTCTGATGCCTTACTAATGGCTTCAGCAGATTCGTTTGTTTCTGAAATTGTTTGACTAACACTACCAGCAGCTTGCTTATTCTGTTCACCTGCTTTAATCAAATTCATTAGAGCTTCTTTACCCTCTTCTTTTTTAACGTCAATATTGTCAACAGCTTCTGAAAGTTCTCTTAACACTTTAATCATTTCTTCTAAGCTTCTGCTATTTGATTCTACATTATTTGCTGCATCTGTTGTATCTTGAGCCTGACCTGTCGCACCGTCAGCAATATTTCCTACCGCTGAGGCAACTTCATTAGCTGATTCAGCTGTACTTTGTGATGTAGCAGTTAATTCCTCAGCCGTTGCCGCCGTATTTTGGGCATGATTTGTTATTTTTTCAACTATACTAGTTAAATTCATCACCATTAATCTGATCGCTCTAGTGATATTCCCTATTTCATCTTTTGCATCTATATACTTTGATAAAACCTTTCTTTCTTCTGATGTATTCAAGTTATAGTTGGCAATTTTTTCCATCGCACTTTGGATACTTGATAGTGGTCTACCCACCATTCTATCCATAAGTATCTTAATAATGATACCAATTAAAATAAGAATAACCAAACCACTTAGTACATTGACAATAAGATTGTTAACTGTACCGGCCAAAAAGTCTTCAACAGGGGTAGCAGATTGAACTATCCAGTTTTGATCTGTTCCTTCTATTTTTATATCAGAGAATATATATTGAGTATCCTTACCCGTAGACGATGACACTTCACTTACATTACTATTGCCATTTTTGTGAGCTATATCGTAAAATCCGTTAAAATTAGGGTGCTTTTTTAGTTCATTTTCACCTATCTTTTCAGGTTTTAGACTATGACCCGCAATATTCCCCTCATCAGAAACTAACACATAATAAGACGAGTCATAATTTTTTCTAAAGCCATGTATAATACTCTGTAAAAGTTCAGCATCTAGATCACATAAGGCAATACCAACAACTTTCCCTTCTTTATTTTTTATTGGTATATTATAACTTATCATAACAACTTTTTTGCCATCTACATCTTGTACACTTGGCTCCGTTAGATATGGAATACCCTTTGCTAAAGGTTCGGTATAATATGCATTTGCTGACGGGTCTTCCACATCTGATGAAGCCCTTGCAACCACTTTCCCATCCTCTAAATAACCATAACAAGCTAAACGTCCCTTTTGATTGGAATGGTTACCATTGTCTATAAATTTTTTGTCTTTACCATCAAAAGCATTTGGTTCCATATATACACCGATTCCGTAGATATATTCATTACTCATTACAGTTGCTTTAATCGCTTTATAAACTACTTCTCTATTCCTCTTAGTAACTGGATCTTGAAGTTCTGCTTCAACCACATTTGCTAAAGATGATACAGAAGAATAAGCTGAATCAAAATAACTACTTAATTTACTAGCTAGCACTTCACTATCTTTCGTTACAATTTTAATCGATGATTCTACTTCTTTATTGTAATTACTGATTGAGTTATAGGCCGTCAAGGCAGTAAGAATGATAAATAAAACTAGTATTAACCTAATGTTTATTTTTCTACTTAGACTACCTTTACTAGTCTTTTGTTTTTTTATTTTAACATTTTTTTCTGACATAAAAACCTCCATTATGTAAGAATTTTAACAATTTAAAAATAGACAAAAAAAATTCCTGTCACATCACTTTATAATTTACAGCAATTATATAAATTACCATAATTATATATTTTTTTAATCGTAAAAGAAATAAAAAACTTTAGAAACATTTATCATATTTCTAAAGTTTAATATTATAGCATCTTTATTGTAAATTTTTAGCGTTTCACATAGACGTTTTATGCTTATAGTATAATAGTTTAGCGTAGGATTTTTGGCTTAGATAAATAAATTCATGTTCGACTTATCATTGTCATCCAGCATCTTTGCCACGCCACCGACTTCAACTTCGTCAATCAGTTCTTCCTTCGTAATGCCCATTAAGTCCATTGACATTTGACAAGCGGTAATCTGAACACCAGCATCCAGTGCATTTTGAATAAGCTGCTCTAATGAATCAATATTATGCTTTTTCATCACGCTTCTAATCATCTTACTACCCATGCCCATAAAATTCATTTTAGAAAGTCCTAACTTGGTACTTCCCTTTGGCAGCATAGCCGAAAACATCTTAGCCATAAAGTCCTTTGCCACACTTGGCGGATTCTTTTTGCGAAGTATGCTTAATCCCCAGAATGTAAAGAACATATTAACTTTATTACCCATTGCTGCAGCACCTGTTGCAATAATAAAGGATGCAATTGCCTTATCTAGATCACCACTAAAAATAATCATCGTTTTTTCTTTTTTGCTTACTTGATTACTTTGCGTTTGGCACTGATTAGAGTGATTGTTAACTAGCCCCTCACTCTCAAGGGCATTACCCTTTTTTATGATAGCAATGTGTTTTTCCCCTTCGGTATACTTATCAACTAGCCTATTTCCTGTGTTATTTGCCCATGCCTCAATATCTCTTGTAAATCCTGGATCAGTTGCTTCAGCTCTTATCATTTCACCAATCTGCTTTTCGTCCATTGCCTTAGAAACAGCAACGATTGGCCCTGGACAACTTAGTCCACAAGCATTAACTACTTTGATATTTTCCATATCTTGTGGTAGGGCTTTTGCAGGAGCTTTTGCCACCTTGGCACGTTTGATTGTTTCATTTTCGATGCCATCTCTAAACGATTGCACGCCACCCATTAGATTCTTCACTTTAAAGCCGTTTTGTTTTAAAACTCTTTCCGCAACGTATCCTCTTAAACCAATAGCACAAGATGTAACATAAGTTATATCTTTATTAAGTTCATTTAATCTGCCTCTTAATTCTGTGAGTGGAATTTCCTTGGCATTTGGCATTTTATATGCTAATAGCTCATCATTTTCTCTGATATCTAAAAGCTGTACTTTATCACCAAACTCTTCTTTTAGTTCATGGTATTCTCTAAGTAGAATTGGATCTGTTAAGCCTTCCAGTCTATTAGCTGCAACATAACCAAGCATATTTACTGGGTCTTTTGCTGACGAGAACGGAGGAGCATAAGCAAGTTCTAACTTTTGTAAATCATACACTGTTGCACCAAAGTTGATTGCTGTTGCAATCACATCAACTCTTTTATCTACGCCCTTGTAACCAATAGCTTGCACACCTAAGACCTTGCCCTGCATATCATAAATAAGCTTTAAAGCCATCTGCAAAGCACCTGGGTAATAACCGGCGTGCGACTTGGAGTGAATAACAGTAACTAAATAATCCTCTTTATACTTTTTACCAAGTCTATTTAATGTTTTTTCATTCATACCTGTTGAACCAGCATGTAAATCAAATACTTTAGCAATACTTGTACCTTGTGTTCCTCTGTATTTCTCTTCCTTCATGCCAAGTATGTTAGCACCAAGTAATCTCCCTTGTTTATTAGCTGGGCCAGCTAGTGGCACTACTGTTTTGCCACCTGTGTTAAAGTCAATAACCTCGGCAATATCACCAGCTATATAAATGTTATCAACTGAAGATTTCATTGTTTCATCAACAACTACTGCACCACGCTGATTCAGTTCTAAACCCGCTTCCTTAGCAAGTTTGGTATTTGGTCTAACACCAATTGAGAGCATAATTAGATCCGCTTGAATTTCTCTACCTGTATTAAGCTTTACAATATTACCACCATCTTGGATACTTTCTAAGCCTTCCCCTAAATATAAATTCACACCGTGTTCACGCATGTGATTCTCTAAAATCATTGCCATGTCCTTATCAAATGGTGCCATCACTTGGTCTGCCATTTCAACTAAACTTACTTCAATTCCTCTGTCAGCAAGGTTTTCAGCCATTTCCACACCAATAAAACCACCACCAACTACCACAGCTGTTTTAGGGTCATTCTGTTCAACAAATTCAAACACTTTATCTGTATCGTTCATATTCCATAGAGTAAACGCATTAGGACTATCAATTCCTTCAAGTGGTGGAACGATCGGTGTTGAACCCGTAGAAACTACCAACGAATCATACGTTTCTTCATATTCTTCACCCGTTTCGTGGTTCTTTACTAAGACCTTATTGTTTTCCTTATCTATTGACAAAACTTCAGAACGCAATCTCACACTGACATTATATTTACCTTCTATCGCCTCTTTTGAGGAAACCAGTAACATTTCCCTTTCTTCAATAACACCACCAATATAATAAGGCAAACCGCAGTTTGCAAACGAAACATGCCCGCCCTTTTCAAACATTATAATTTCAGCTTGTTCATCAAGTCTTCTCAATCTAGCAGCTGCCGTTGCACCACCTGCTACACCACCAATAATTAAAATCTTCTTAGCCATAAGTTATCCTCCTATTTTTAACGAATACTTTCCTCAAATTTTCTCTATGTTTTAAAACCTAAAAAAGGCAATGCTACTACCAATTCATTGTTGTAGTAACAATCTGCCTTACCATTTCATCTTTCAGCGAATAAAAAGAGCTTGTACCCTCTTTTCTTAAACTGACTATCCCTAAATCCTTTAATTTTCTAACGTGCTGAGATATTGCCGACTGTGATGCATCTATACATTCTTGCATATCTGAAACACACATTTCTTCTGATTCCGAAAGTCTATTTAATATGCAAAGTCTAACCGGACTTGCAATAGCCTTTAATATTTCAGATTTTTCCATTATAGTATCTTTGTATTCTTGATCTACCATTTAAGATTTTCTCCTTTACCACTATCAATACATCATTATATTAGAATATTATAATGTATTTATTATATCTTTTTATTTACCTCTTGTCAATAGAAAAACTAAATAATTATGTGTTTTAGCCGATAATTAAGACAAGTCTATAAATATTCAGATAACAAATAAAAAACAGGAGTCTTATTGTGTACAATAAATTTTCTCAGAATAAAAACCTTGAAAGGTGCATAAAACTATATATATATATATATATTAAAGCACTTTTTTTGGAAAAAAAATCAACATCTTATAGTACATAGTTAACAGGATAAACCACATTTTTTTATTGTGGTTTTTTATATATATTATCGATGAACAAATTTAAAATGGAGGTCAAAATGGCAAAAAAAATTCAAAAAAATCAAATGAAAAGCACCAAAAGCAAAGCAAGTTTAAGTAAAAAAGTTAACGTCAGACTAATCTTATTTCTTTTTGTAGTACTTGCACTACTAACTGCGTATAACGCAATTGGTAATTATAACAAAGATATCGATTCCTCCTTAAAAATAGTAACTAAAGATGGTGAAGTACTTGCCAAAGAACTGGAACAATATTTTTTAAGTGCGCAATCTGTATCATCTTCCTTACAAGAGCTTGTTACAGTTGAGCTAAATAAACCAATCAATGATAGAAACCGAGCAACCTTATATGAAGCTGTTGAAGCCTTAGTAAACTCTAACCAAAATTTATCTGGAGTAGGTGTCTTTTTTGAACCCAATGCTTTTGATGGTAAAGATAGAAAATTTATAGATAATGGTAAACATTCCAATCAAAAAGGTCGTCTAGCATTTTATGGATATATGGAAGATGGTAAAGTTGTTGTCAGAGCAACTAGTGACATAGAAGATGCTAATGCTAACTCATATTATACAGAGCCCTTAGCAAAGGGGACTATTTATCTAACAGAACCAATAGTTTATGAAGTAGATGGTAAAACAAAGGCTTTACTTAGTTACTATGCCCCTATCAAGGGGAAATCGGGAGATGTTATAGGAGTCATAGCATGTAATATAGATTTAGATAACTTACAAAATTACATGGTCAACTTTAGAAAAAACTATGATTCATCATATTATGTTTTGGTTTCAGATCAAGGAAACATTGCAGGACATAGTTTAAAACCTGAAAAAATTGGTGAAAACGAATTAAAAGGTCATCCAAAGTTTAAATCATTTTATGATGAGGCGCACAAAAATGGCAATAGTAACACAGAAGAAGTATCATCATCAACAGGTAAGGAAACCCAATATATATTTTCTAATGTTACAATAAATGGCACAGAACAAAAGTGGATAATACAATCAGCTACGCCAGCTGAAGACTTTATATCAGGTACTATCAAAAATCTTATAATAAACATAGGAATTTCTCTTCTTGCATTAATTGTTATAGGAATTATTATCAAAATACTAATAGACAATATGGTGTCTAAGCCTATTAAATTAGTTAGTACAGCACTTACCAAACTAGCAAATTATAGTTTAGATTTACACGAAGAAAAACAAAAAGCCGGTAAATATCTAAAATCTAAAGATGAAATCGGTGATATGGTACGTTCTATTGCTTTACTAGATGAAAACTTGAACAACATAGTAAGTAATATCACAGCCCACGCTAGTAATACTGCTGCAACAGCTGAAGAGCTTACAGCAACTGCCCAAAATACCAATGAAAGTGCTAGAGAGGTTGCCAGCGCTGTTAATAACATAGCAGATGGCGCAACAGGACAAGCTCAAGATACCATGCAGGCGGCTCAAAATGTCGAAGAAAATACTCAATCATTAAATGAAATGATACAAGTGCTAGAGGAACTTAAAATTGCTACAATAGACATCGATAAGAAAAAAGATGAAGGGCAAGTTGCCCTTGAAGGACTTAGAAAGCTGAGTGAAGAAAACAAAGCAGAATCTGGTTTTATCAATCAAATTATTATGGAAACCAATGATAGTGCTGAAAGTATTTCAAAGGCAAGTGAAATGATTCAATCGATTGCCGACCAAACGAACCTACTTGCCTTGAATGCTGCTATTGAGGCAGCTAGAGCTGGTGAAGCTGGTAAAGGATTTGCCGTAGTTGCTGAAGAAATCAGAAAACTGGCTGAAGATTCGACTAAGTTTACAGAAGAAATTAGAACAATCATTGATGGTTTAAAAGAAAAGTCGCAGAGCGCAGTTAATAGGATGCAGAACGCTGCTAAAATAGTAGAAGAGTCTGATAAACAAAATAGGATTACAAGAGACAAGTTTACTGAAATTGAAGAAGCGGTTGAAAAGAGCAAAACGATTGTTGAAAAGCTCAACGAAAATTCTCAGGCAATTGAAGAAAAGAACGCCCAAATAATAGGTGTTATCCAAAACTTATCAGCAATTGCCGAAGAAAACGCCGCTACTACGGAAGAAGCTAGTGCTAGTGTTGATACACAAACACAAAGTATTAATGATATATCATCGGCTAGTTCAAACCTTGCAGAAATAGCTAGTGAATTACAAAATGAAGTCGCTCATTTTAAGTTCTAAAGCTCAAAACTATTTTTTTAAAACAGTTAAGAATATGATATTCTTAGCTGTTTTTTTTACAAAATATTTAGTACAAAAAATTTAAATGTACTAAAAAAGTTAACTTTTTTACTTTTTTGTCGATAATATGTAAATACTTTAATATGTATATAAAAGTAAATAATATTCAAACATAGAGGAGGCTTTCATGAAGAGTTTAAGAACCGAATTACTAGTAAAGTATAGTTCGCTAATACTAATTATAATATCAGTAATTTCAGTATTTATGCTAATATCTACTGAACAAAAAATGACCCATTTGGCAGATGAAATCATCGAAACAAAATTACAGTCGAATATCAATGTGTTTGAAGAGCTTCTCAAAAAAGAACATGGTTCTCTTAGTCTTCAAGAAGATAACTTAGTCGATGAGAATGGTAAAGGACTAAAAGACAGCTATGAGCTGGTTGACACAATGAAAAACCTTACATCAGATGTTTATACCGTATTTGTGGCAAAGGGTAATGACTTTGAAAGAATTAGCACTAACATTGTTAAAGATGATGGCAAAAGAGCGGTAGGTAGTATGCTGGGTACAGATAGTGCGGCATATGCTACTGTTATGAACAAACAACTTTATATTGGTGAGGCCAACATTTTAGGGAAAAACTATGTAACAGCCTATCAACCTATTATTTCAGGCGATAAAGTGATAGGAATTATTTTTACAGGTGCTTCTTTTGATCAAGTTAACGTTATGGTTTCAAATGAAGAAAGAAAATTGATTATCACTATGGCTATCATTGCTGTAATTGCCTTAGTAATTAGTATAGTTATTACGTTTATGATTAGCTCCAATATCACAAAACCACTTGCTCTTATTCAAATAGCAATGGATAAAATAGCAAACTTTAACCTAGATACATCAGAAGAGAGAAAAAAAGCCAAAAAGTGGGCTGGCAAAAAGAATGAAATAGGTTCTATGCTCCGCTCTATCAGAACAATGGTAACTAACTTACAAGAAATGGTATCTAACATTGGTGTACACGCAAGTAACACAGCTGCAACTGCTGAAGAGCTTACCGCAACAGCACAAAGCACAAATGAATCAGCAAGTGAAGTCGCAAATGCTGTAACAAATATCGCAGATGGAGCAACAGGTCAAGCTCAAGATACCATGCATGCTGCTCAGAGTATAGAAGAAAATACCAATTCATTAAATGAAATGATGAAAATACTAGAGGAACTTAAAAATGCCACTACTGATATAGATAAGAAAAAAGATGAGGGGCAAATTGCTCTTGAAGGACTTAGAAAACTGAGTGAAGAAAACAAGGCAGAATCTGGCTTTATTAATCAAATAATAATGGAGACAAATGATAGTGCCGAAAGTATTTCAAAAGCAAGTGAAATGATTCAAAGCATTGCCGACCAAACCAACCTATTAGCTCTTAACGCAGCTATTGAAGCAGCACGTGCAGGTGAAGCTGGTAAAGGGTTTGCCGTAGTAGCTGAGGAAATTAGAAAACTTGCCGAAGATTCTACTAAGTTCACTGAGGAGATTAGAATAATAATTGAAGACTTAAAAGCAAAATCACAAAGTGCTGTTAATAGAATGCAAAATGCAGCTAAAATCGTAGAAGAATCTGATAATCAAAATAAGATTACAAGAGACAAGTTTAATGAAATTGAAGAAGCCGTTGCTAAGAGCATTGTTATTGTTGATAAACTAAATGAAAACTCTAAGTCTATTGAACAAAAGAATACTCAAATTATTGGCGTTATCCAAAACTTATCTGCAATTGCAGAAGAAAATGCCGCTACCACTGAAGAAGCATCAGCTAGCGTAGATAATCAAACACAAAGCATTGATGACATATCATCAGCTAGTAATAATCTAGCTGAAATCGCTAGTGAACTTCAACACGAAGTTGCAATTTTCAAATTATAAAAAGTGAGCACTATGTCATTTCGACCGTAGGCGTAGCCAAAGTGGAGAAATCTCTCAAATATTAGCGAGATCTCTCGACTACACTACGTTCCGCTCGAAATGACGGTATTATTTTTACTCCGCTAATGTCTCACAATAAAGGCATCTATACGTTCTTTGTTCCTTATCACTCAGTTTAAAAACTTGTTCTAATTCCTGTTCAATCGATGTAATACATCTTGGATTTTTACACTTTATGACATTGTGTATCAATTCAGGAAGTTCTGGGTGTACTTTTTTTGCCCTTTCTGAATTTTCGATTACATTTACCGTAATTTTCGGATCAATAAATGCTAGAATTTCATAATTGACATCAATCTTTTCATTTATTTTTAAAATATCCTTTTTACCATACTTTTCACTGACCGCATTTTTTATTAGAGCGACCTCACACGCTAATGCGTCTAAGTTTAAATACTTGTATAATTCCATGCCCTTCCCAGCTGGAATGTGATCTATTACTAAACCTTGAGTTATGTTTCCTATAATCATCTGCCATGCCCCCTTCTATAATCCTAATAATTTAAGTATTAACGCCATTCTGATAATTTTGCCATTCTTAACTTGTCTAAAATACGCCGCCCTATCATCCGTGTCGATTTGGGTAGAAATCTCATTTACCCTTGGTAGTGGGTGCATAATTGATAAATCCTTTTTCGCAGTAGTAAGCTTATCAGGTGTTAAAATATAACTGTCTTTTAGTCTTATATAATCTTCTTCATTAAAGAATCTTTCACGCTGAACTCTAGTCATATAAAGCACATCAAGTTCTGGCATTGCATCGTCAAGTGATGTTACTTCTTTAAATTCAATATTGTTTTTAATTAAAATTTCACTTCTAATATGCTCAGGAATTTTCAGCTCCTCTGGTGATATTAGAACAAACTTAACATTTTCATACCTACTCATCGCTGATATCAAAGAGTGTACCGTTCTACCAAACTTTAAGTCGCCGCAACAAGCTATCGTTAAATTATCTAGCCTACCCTTTTCACGCATAATCGTAAATAGGTCAGTTAAGGTTTGGGTTGGATGATTATGCCCACCGTCGCCAGCATTGATAACTGGTATGTCAACGTTTTTAGATGCCACATAAGGTGCACCTTCTTTTGGGTGTCTCATTGTAATGATGTCTGCATAGCATTCTAGTGTTTTTGCAGTATCCGCTACGCTTTCGCCCTTACTTACCGAACTTGATGAGGCTTCTGAAAAACCTAATATACTACCACCCAAATCCAGCATGGCAGACTCAAAACTAAGCCTTGTTCTGGTTGATGGTTCATAAAAAAGTACGCCCATCTTCTTGTGCTTACACTTTTCATAATAATTTTGTGGATTGTTGACAATATCAAACGCCACGTCAATCATTTCCCCAATTTCCTCGTTACTTAAATCTAAAATGTCGATTAAATCTTTTTTCATTTTGCCCTCCTGTCCTTTAACTGATTACACCATATAATAAATACTATTTTTATTTTTTATATTACACTAACCTTAGCGTATCAACATACACTGTCATTTCGACCGCAGGCGTAGCCGAAGTGGAGAAATCTCATAGTTTATAATTCGTGAGATCTCTCGACTGCACTACGTTCCACTCGAGATGACACAGGTCTTAAACCACGACTCATCACTAGGATTATCCCTAAATTTTAAAATACTTTCCTTTTCCTCCTCATTTATGTACTGTTCTTTTACCGCCTGTTCTACTAAACTATCTAAATCACACAAACTATGACTTATAAAATTGTGATTTTCAAGATTATCCTTTGCCTTTTGCATTTTGTAAGTAAATATGCTAGCAATTCCCAAGATTTTTGCACCCGCTTCTATCAAATTCTCACAAACCTGGATTGAACTTTTAGCAGTTGAAATCAAGTCCTCAATAACAACTACCTTTTGCCCCGCTTTAATTTTGCCCTCTATTAAATTCTGCCTGCCATGTGCCTTGTTACTCGCTCTAACATAAGCCATTGGCAAGTTTAAGATATCAGCAATTATGGCAGCGTGTGCTATTCCAGCTGTGGCAGTGCCTACTATTACATCTACATCTTTAAATTCTTTTTTTACGAGTTCGCTAAACTCCTTTTCTATGTAATCCCTTGCCTTTACATCTGATAATATCAATCTATTATCACAATATATTGGACTTTTTATTCCACTCGCCCAAGTAAAAGGCTCGTCCGGTCTTAAAAAAACCGCCTTTATTCTCAGTAATTCACTGGCTACTTGTTTACTATTTTCCATACACACCCCCGTCTACCAAACACTGCCTATACGCTTCCAGTGGATTTGCTGCTTTGGTAATAGCTCTGCCAACCACAATATAATCAGCACCCTCTTTACTAGCCTGCTTTGGTGTCATCACTCGAACTTGGTCGTCCTTATTAGAGTTAGCAAACCTGATACCTGGCGTTACTGTTAAAAAGTCATCACCCAGTTCAGCGTGAATTTTTTTAGCCTCTAAAGCAGAACAAACCACCCCATCCAGTCCACATTCCTTAGCATTTTTAGCATAGCTTAACACCACATCATCTAATTGACGGCTTATTAATAGTTCCTTTTGCATCATTTCTTCACTGGTTGATGTAAGCTGAGTTACTGCTATCAACAATGGTTTCTTTACCATTTTATCCACCGTTTCTCTAGCTAACCTCATCATTTTGCTTGTTCCCGCAGCATGAATATTTATCATGTCTACCTCTAAATCGCCAAGCACCTTTAAGGCACTTGCCACCGTATTGGGGATATCATGCAGTTTTAAATCTAAAAAGGTTTTGTATTCCTTGGCTTTTAACTCCTTCACAAGACTAGCTCCTTCCTGATAAAAAAGCTCCATGCCTATCTTTAAATACGGCTTTTCCCCCTCCAATTTTTCTAAAAAGTCGTATAGCTTTTGCTTACTTGCGAAATCACAAGCTATAATTACATCCTTCATATTGCCTCCTATCTACTTATTGTAGAAAATATGCCATCAGACGTGCCATTAAAAAACTAAATAAACGCTTAAAATATGTTCTAAGGCGGAGACCGGAGTAATCCATTTGACTTTCTTCCACCGTTTAACTAAAAGAAATTGGTGCTTGCAACAATTTCCACTAAATACTTAATCTGAAAGTCAAATTAGTACGTAGGCGAAGCAAGCTGTGCGTTTATGTGGTTTTAAATGGTTCGTTAAGCATATTTTCATCATTAATGTGCAGTGCCGATAATATCCTCAAGTTTTGTAACACCAAGTTTTTGGCATTCATCATCCAAGTCCTCAATAATATCCCTACACGCATACGGATTGACCAAGTTATAAGCACCAACTTGGACAAAACTCGCTCCTGCCATCATCATTTCAATCACATCCCTTGCACTTTCCACACCCCCAATTCCCATAACAGGAATTTTGACAGCTTCATATACTTGATAAACCATTCTGAGCGCCACCGGAAAAATACAGCCCCCAGATAGCCCGCCCGTTTTATTTGCTAAAATAGGTTTTCTCTTATTGATATCAATTCGCATACCTAAGAGCGTGTTTATTAAACTAATGCCATCAGCCCCCGCTTCCTCGCAAGCTAACGCAATCTCAGCTATATTAGTAACATTCGGACTAAGCTTGACAAAAAGTGGCTTTTGGCAAACTTGCTTAACTGCACTT
>PDWI01003335.1_pt1 | contig 24182 bp, 22 predicted proteins | sample 1430891 | NCBI WGS metagenome assembly PDWI01 (sample SAMN01162508, study PRJNA174530) | Oral metagenome, whole genome shotgun sequencing project. | biome: Marine environment; feature: Marine mammal; material: Swab sample of the gingival sulcus; isolation source: swab sample of gingival sulcus... | reverse complement strand
TAAACTGTTATCCCCCCGCATGGAGGGAGTATGAGTGTGTCTATCGGCGTATTGATGCGCACTGGTTTATTCGTTTATGTAATGGACATTAGGGAGGTTCTTATGGGACAAGTACACTCTCTGACAGAGGCGACAAACCAGAAGGAGAGCACCGATGCCTCTTTGGCTGTATTGGAGGAAAAAATGGAAAAGAGGGGATTATAGAATCTTCCAAATGGATGGTTTCCGCAGGTGCCATTGCCGGGGCGATGGCTGAGGAGCGGATGAGTTATGATTTAATGCAGCAGGTGACTCTATCCTCTACAGGACACGAAGCGGCGCGCTCTTCTATGACGCCGACGGCAGCGGCGTGGCCGTTCAGTTCGCAACGCTCGCCAACAGGGAGGCAGTAAGCGAAAAGAACTTCATTCTTGCAGCCTCGTAACAGTGAGCAGCCGGCGGGGTTCCCGCCGGCTGAGATTATTTACCGCCTGCGCGCCTCAACGACCGATGAAAATCATCGCTGACGGGATATCTGCGCCCTCATTCCAGCTGATTTTCGGATAAGGCGGGAAGAAGGATGTGACGATCCTTTCCGCCTTCAACGTTCCGGGGCAAAGGTCTCCGGCTGCAGCTGCTGCCCGGATCTCCGCCATCGTGAAGAACCGCTTCTCTGTCCGTTTTCTCTGCGAAAGACTACTTCGGTGGCGCCTTGACCAGGCGCGGGGTCCAGAAGATCTGTCCCTGCTCTTTCAACTCGTCTCTGATCTCCCGGCCACTGTACTCGCGCACCTGATCAAGGTAACCACAGCGCATGGTCTTGATGCTGACGGTATCGCTGTCTTCGAGCTGCTCTTTGTTGATAACCTCAATGACATCAAGCGGGGTCACCCCGAGATAGATCCACTTCGACTGCCCCTGGCGATAGACGACGTGGGAGCCTTCCGGGTCGGTATGGATATTGAAATTCACCGAATACTGCGAGGCACAGCCGCCGGTTACCGCGAGGGTGGCGACAAGAAGACTGCAGGTGATTACTCTTTTCATCGAAAACTCTCCTTACTCTTTTTCGAGTTCAACTTTGACGTCGATCGGTTGTGCCTTCGCTTCTGCTCTGCTGCTGTGGCGGTGGTTAATCCAGAAGCTGGTGATACGGTCGAGGTAGCCCGGTTTCTGCAGCTGGATGGTTACCTGCTCGGCGGTGCCATTCTTTCCCGGAAATGACACTTTTGCCGGAGTAACACCGAGCTGGCTGTTATCTTTCAAGTTAATTATCTCTGCACCTTCGGGGATGCTGTGGATATTTGCCGCACCGTAACGGGTGCTGCTGCATCCGGCGACGAGCAGCAGCGCTGCTGCAGGGACGAGCAGTCTGGTCAACCTGTTTTTCATCGGGGGTCTCCTGAAATAGAAAGAAAAAGAGAGCGTCTGCTGCTGCTCTCTCTGCGAAGAACAACCGATGTTACCCTGATTTTTCGGCGAGTGCAACAGAATCAGATGGATACTCAGCGTCTCCTCTTGCACTCTTTTTGAGCGACTTTATATTTTGTTTTCATCCTCTCTAAAGAAAGCAGGAGAAGACATGGAAAAAAAACTTTCAGCGGAAATCTCGGGGATGCACTGTGCCGCCTGTTCGGCACGAATTGAGAAGGTCGTCACCAGAATGGAAGGGGTCTCAGCCTGCGCGGTCAACCTTGCCACCGAGAGGGCCGAGCTCAGCTTTGACGACACCGTTCTCAGCTTTGCGGATATCCAGCAACGGATTGCCGCTCTTGGTTTCGGTGCCGAAGAGGCCGAAGAGGAGCGGGACCGCTTTGCTGAGCAGCAGGCGGAGGCAGAAGCGACGAGGCGCCGCCTCATTCCCGCCTGCATCCTTGCGCTGCTGCTGATGGTGGTGGCGATGGGACCGATGCTCGGTCTTGAACTGCCGCTCCTCCCGGCGGCAGAATACCCGCTCTATAACGGTCTTTTTCAGCTGGCGCTGCTGATTCCGGTGGTGTGGCTGGGACGTCACTTCTACCTCAGCGGCATTCCGGCACTGCTGCGGGGCGGCCCCAATATGGACTCGCTTATTGCCATCGGCACCGGAGCGGCGATTGTCTCCTCGCTGTGGACACTGGTTGAGATCGCCCGTGGAGAGGGCGGCGAGCACCACCTCTACTTTGATTCGGCGGCGATGCTGCTCGCCTTTATCTCGGTTGGGAAATACTTTGAGAGCCGGTCCAAAGCCCGTACCGGCGAGGCAATCCGTAATCTGATGCAGCTCGCCCCCGAGACCGCGATCCGCCTTGAAGGCGACCGCCGCAATGAGATTGCAGTCGTTGAGGTCTGTGAGGGGGATCGCCTGCTGATTCCGCCCGGCAGCCGTATCCCGGTCGACGGCGAGGTGATTGAGGGGGGATCGGCTGTCGATGAGTCGATGCTCACCGGTGAGAGCCTGCCGGTCGAAAAAAGCGCCGGAGATGCCCTCTTCAGCGGCACCCTCAACGGTACCGGGGCGCTGGTGATGCGGGCGGCGAAGGTGGGCGGGGCGACCATGCTGTCGCGTATCATCAAAATGGTGCGCACCGCCCAGGGGGCGAAGGCGCCGATCGCCAATCTGGCCGATCGTCTCAGCCTCTACTTTGTGCCGACGGTGATCGCTGTCGCCGTTGTCGCAGCTGCCGCCTGGCTTGCCGGCGGAGCGGGGTTCAACTTCTCGCTGCGTATCTTTGTTGCGGTGCTGGTGATCGCCTGCCCCTGTGCGATGGGACTGGCCACCCCGACCTCGATCATGGTCGCCACCGGGCGGGGGGCGCAGCTGGGGGTTCTTGTCAAGGGGGGGGATGTTCTCCAGAGAGCCGAGGCGGTCAACTGTGTCGTCTTTGACAAAACCGGTACCCTGACCAGAGGCGTGCCGGCGCTCTGTGACCTCATCCCCTGCGGGCAGCGCTGCGACAGTGAGCAACTCCTCACTCTTGCTGCAGCCCTTGAGGCACCTTCGGAACACCCGCTGGCGGCGGCTGTTCTTGCCGCGGCGGCGGCAAAATCGCTGCCCCTGCCGCAGGTTGACGACTTTACTGCCCTGCCCGGCAGCGGCCTGCGCGGACGCCTTGACGGCAGTGAACTGCTGCTCGGCAACCTCGCTCTGATCGAGCAGCATAAAGTGACGCCGGAAAGTAAAGAGCAAACCCGCGCAAAAGAGCTTGCAGAGGAGGGGAAAACGGTTCTCTACCTCGCACGGGACGGTGAGCTTCTCGGTCTGCTTGCGATCGCTGATCCCCTGCGTCCGGAGAGCCGTGCGGTAATTGAGACGCTGGTGAACAAGGGCACCCATGTGGTGATGCTCACCGGTGACAATCCGGTCACTGCGGCCGCAATCGCCGCAGAGGCGGGAATGACCGAGGTGGTGGCCGGAGTTTTCCCTGACCGCAAAGAGGAGGAGATCCGCCGCCTTCAGCAGAAGGGATACCGGGTGGCGATGGTCGGAGACGGCATCAACGATGCGCCGGCTCTTGCCCGTGCTGATGTTGGCATCGCGATGGGCAGCGGTATTGATGTGGCGATGGAGTCTGCAGACATGGTGCTTACCGGCAGCGGGCTGAACGGCGTACTGACCGCGCTGGCTCTGGGGAGGGCGACGATGCGCAATATCCGCCAGAACCTCTTCTGGGCGTTTGCCTACAACTCGGTCGGCATCCCTGTTGCCGCCGGGGTTCTTGCGCTCTTCGGCGGCCCGGTGCTCAATCCGGTGATCGGTGGTGCGGCGATGGCACTCAGTTCGGTCTCGGTGGTGACAAATGCGCTGCGACTGCGCAGGTTCCGCGGGGGGGCGGCTGCAGCAACATCGTAAGCCGCCGGAGTCTTTTTTCCGCGGTGTTGAGTTTTGCTCGCCTCTCCTCTATACTCAGGGAATTTCAGCGTGTTCAAGACCCCTTCAACCGTGCAGGTACTCCGTGGACTTTTCGGCTCTTACCCCGCAGATGTCTCTCGTTCTCTCACTGCTTGCGCTTGCGATCTTTCTGTTTGTCACCGATCTGTTGCGGGTCGATATGGTCGGGATGCTGATGATGGTACTGCTGCCGCTTTCCGGGGTTCTCAGTGCCGAAGAGGCGGTTGCCGGGCTCAGCTCGAACGCTGTGGTCTCGATCATCGCGGTGATGATCATGGGTGCCGGGCTCAACCGCACCGGCGTCATGCAGGTTGTTGCGGCGCAGATCATCCGCTTTGCCGGCAGCAGTGAAAACCGTATCATGGCGGTGATCGGCACCACCGTTGCGGTCATCTCCAGTTTCATGCAGAATATCGGGGCGGCGGCGCTGTTCATGCCCGCCACCCTGCGTATCTGCCGCCGGCTCAATCTCTCCGCCAGCCGTATTCTGATGCCGATGGGGTTCTGCGCGATTATTGGCGGCTGCCTCACCCTGGTCGGCTCCAGCCCGTTGATTATGCTCAACGATCTGATGGCCGGGTGGTATGACGGCAGGAGCAGTGGCAAAGAGGGCGCTTTTACCCCCTTTCAGCTTCTTGATGTCACTCCGATCGGGATCGCTCTGCTGGTGAGCAGCATCGCCTACTTTTTTTTCTGGGGCCGTTTTCTTCTCCCCGCCACCGACTGCCGGCTCGACGAGCAGGGGTGCATGGATCGACGTCTGGCCGAGATCTACGGCGGCGAGGTCGGCGAGAGCTATGAACTCTCGGTCCCGCTCACCTTTACGGCCGCAACTCTCGGTGAGCTTGAGATTCGTCCGCAGTACCACTGCTCGGTGATCGGGGTGGTGAAAAACGACGGGTTCCGCCGGGAAATTGCCCCCCACGCCGACACCCTGATCGAACCGGGCGACACTCTCTGGGTGATGAGTTCGGAGAGCAGTTTGAACCGCCTTGTCGACGCGACCGGCTGGGTGCTCAAACCCGGGTTTGAGGTCTTTGCCGCCGACAACAGCCCTGATGAGAGCGGTCTGGTCGAAGGGGTGGTGATCCACCACTCAAGCCTCAGCACCCACACCCTGAAGGAGAAACGCTTCCGCCGTCTCTACCACGTCAATACGCTGGCACTGGTGCGCGGCGAAGAGATCATCATCGAGGGGATTAATGAAACCCGGCTGCAGCAGGGGGATACCATCCTGATGCAGGGCAGATGGGCGCAGTTTCGTCTGCTCAAAGAGGAGATGGATCTGGTGCTGCTCGGCGATCTCCACGGAGGAGAAGAGCTCCATCCGGAGAAGGCAAAGGTGGCGGTTTTCTGGCTGCTGGCGGCTCTGGTTCTCGCTCTGGGGTTTGGGGTCAAGATTTCGATCGCATTGATGACCGGGGCGCTGGGGATGATTCTGAGCAGGGTGATCCGTGCCGACCGCGCCTACCGGGCGGTCGACTGGCGGACGGTCTTTCTCCTTGCCGGACTGATTCCTCTTGGCACCGCCTTTCAGACGACCGGCACCGCCGCGTGGATCGCCTCCGGTGTGCTCCGTACTGTCGGAACCCCGGAACCGTTGCTGCTGCTGTTGATCATCGCTCTGCTGAGCTCATTTTTTTCGCTTGTCGCCTCGAACGTCGGGGCGACGGTGCTGATGGTGCCGCTGGCGATGAACATGGCGGTGACCGGGGGACTGCAGCCGGAGCTGGCGGCGCTGGTGGTTGCGGTCTCCGCCTCCAACACCTTCGTTCTGCCGACCCACCAGGTCAACGCGCTCATCATGCGCCCCGGCAACTACCGCACCCTCGATTTCATGCGTGCAGGTGTCGGGATGAGTCTTCTCTATCTGCTGGTGCTTCTCGGCTGCCTCAAGCTCTTTTACCGGGTGTGAGCCTCTCTTTCTCTCTGATGAGTTCTCTGTTTTTTTGAGGAGAGGATCGGAGGCCGTTGTTCCCCCTTGTGAGGCATTGCTGCCGGCACTGGATTGGGCGTCGTGCAGGCGCAGAAATGCGTTGTTTTCTGCGCCTGCTCTGTGTGCACCTGTTTATGAAGTGAAAGCGACACGACGGATGCCGTGCCCTGAGAGGAGTTTTGTGTGCTACTTCAACGTTTCGGCCTTTTTGCCGTATTTGAAAAAGTTGAAGTTGAGGGCGAGCTGCAGCCATTTGATGGTCACCAGCTCCCACGCCGCCCGTTTCGGCTCCTCTTTCTGCTCGACAGGATCGGTCTCCTGTTCTTCTATTGCATTCTCTTTCATGTTGTTTCCCCGTTGATGGAAGATTTTCCCGAACTGTTACAGCTCTTTTTCAGACTATAGCAGAAGCGATCTTTTTTGCACGGAAAAGAACGTGCAATCGATAGCCCGCCACAGGTCAATCCTTATATCTGAGGAGGCGTGCGAAAAAGCAGACCTCTCTCCACAGTCATCAGGGCGCGGCGATGACCGTCGGGATCAAGAAGACGCGCCGAGGCTGCGGCAGTCGTCGGATTACTCGAGAAGCTGATCGAGAAAGGCGCGGGTGCGTTGATGCTCGGGGTGGACGAAGAACTGCTCCGGCGGGGCACTCTCGATAATCTCACCGGCATCCATAAAGATCACCCGATGCGCGACCTTGCGGGCAAAGCCCATCTCGTGGCTGACCACCAGCATTGTCATTCCCTCCTCGGCGAGGCTGAGCATCACATCAAGCACCTCCTTGACCATCTCCGGATCAAGGGCTGAGGTCGGCTCGTCAAAGAGCATCACCTTCGGCTCCATGCAGAGGCTGCGGGCGATCGCAACCCGCTGCTGCTGGCCGCCGGAGAGCTGGCCGGGAAACTTTGACGCCTGCTCGGCGATATGCACCTTCTCGAGGTAGGACATCGCGATTTTTTCGGCCTCTTTCTTCGCCATTTTGCGGGTGTGTATCGGACCGATGGTCAGGTTGTCGAGGATCGAAAGATGCGGAAAGAGGTTGAAGTGCTGAAAAACCATACCGACCTCGGTGCGCACCAGTTCGAGCTGTTTCATATTTTCGGTGAGTTCGATCCCGTCGACAACAATACGGCCGCTCTCGTGCTCTTCGAGGCGGTTGAGACAGCGGATGAGGGTCGATTTTCCGGATCCGGAGGGGCCGCAGATGACAATGCGTTCGCCGGGGTGGACGGTGAGGTCGATCTCTTTGAGGGCGTGGAACTTGCCATACCACTTGTTCATCTTCTCGATGGTGATGATCGGTGCGGTACTCATCAATTCTCCTTTGTACTCTCCGGTTGTGGCGGCAGACCGAGTTCTGTGACGGGGACAAGGTGAGAAATCAGCTCGTCGGGGGCAAAATCGAGGTGGGAGAAGAGCTGCTTTTCGAGCTCGAAGGCGATCGCAAAATTGGCGTTGATGCGCTCAATGCGCGGCGCCTCACCCCGGCTGTAACGGTCGATGATGTAGTGCAACCGTTCGGGCAGATTGACAATCTCGTCGTGGCGGACCCGTTTGTCGGCGTAAAAAACGAGCTCTTTGGCCTCAAAACGACCTGCTCTCCAGAGCTCGGGGTCAAATTTTTTCAGCAGCACATGCTCCTCGACAATCTCGCCAAGTTCGGGCCAGCCGTGTTCACAGCAGTACTTTCGGCCCTCAACGGCGTGGGATTTCTCATTGTGCAGGCAGGCGGTCTTGGCGATATCGTGCATCAGAGCACCGACCGCGACCAGCCGGCGCCCGGGCAGCATCGTTGCTGAAGAGGCGGGGAGGCAGCGCTTGAGCGCGTTGTGGAGGGTGAGTGCCACCCGTGTTACCATGATCGAGTGCCGGCGGATGTTGGCGAGCATTGCCGTGCTCTCAAAGCAGTGCAGGCACTCGGTTATCTGCGGCAGCTTCATCGTCTGCTCAGCTCGTGGACACACTCCACCATCAGCCGCGCCTGCTCCGGCGGAGTGAACTGATTGATGCCGTGGCCGAGGTTGAAGATATGTCCCTTCGCCTCTTTTGCCGCCTTGAGCAGGCCGGCGATACGCGGTCGCAGTCTCTTCTCCGGAAGCAGCAGGGCGCAGGGATCGAGGTTCCCCTGGATGGCGCAGTCGCCGATACGCCTGATCGCCTCATCGAGACTGATCCGCCAGTCGATGCCGATCACATCCGCCCCCGAAGAGGCCGAGAGCTCAAGCAGGGTGGCGCCGTTGTTGGCAAAGTAGATGACTGGAATTTCAGCCCCTTCGGGAAAGTCGTCACTCTTGATCGCCGCAACCACCTGCTTTACCCATGGAAGTGCCTGTTCTCTGAAGTCGACAGGTCCGAGAACACCCGCCCAGGAGTCAAAGAGCTGTACCGCCTGGGCTCCGGCACGGATCTGTTCTTTGAGATAGAGGATGGTCGCTCTGGTGATCTTTTCGAGCAGCGCGGTGTAGACCCCGGGGCGGGTGAAGAGCAGTTTTTTGGTTGCCCAGAAACTCTTCGAACTGCCGCCCTCAATGAGATAGGTGGCGCAGGTGAAGGGGGCGCCGGCAAAACCGATCAGCGGGACCTTCAGTTCTCTGCGCAGCAGGCGGATCGTCTCCATGACAAACCCCATTGTCTCTGCCGGGTCGGGAATCCGCAGCCTGTCGACCGCTTTGGTGTCACGGATGGTGTCAGCAAACACCGGCCCCCGGTTGTCGTGAAACTCGAGCGGTACTCCCATCTGCTCGAGCAGAATCAGGATGTCAGAGAAGACAATGGCGGCGTCAACCCCGAGATATTCGACCGGCTGCAGGGTCACCTCGACACAGAGTTCGGGGGTGCGGCACATCTCAAGGAAACTGATACCCTTACGGATGGCTTGGTATTGCGGCAGGTAGCGCCCGGCCTGACGCATGATCCAGACCGGGGTCCAGACGGGCTTTTCGCCCCGGCAGGCGCGCAGGAATGTGTCGTTCATGGGTCTCCTTTTCCTTGCGGGTCGTGACCGCTTTTTCCCGCATCGGTCTTTTGCCGGCGTTCGCGGTCGACGCAGCCGGGGCTCTCCAGAGTAGCGCTGTTTCAGACGGCGCGCAATCTCCGCGGCACATGGTTGCAGAAGGGTTCTCCACCGAGAAAGTCTCCGTGCATCGACCAGGCGCGGGCCCGGCAGCCGCCACAGACGTTGATGTATTCACATTTGCCGCAGTTGTCGCGGTAGCTTTTGAAGTCGCGCAGCTGCTGAAAAAGAGTGCTCTCTTCCCAGATTTTGCTGAACGGGAGCTCGAAAATATTCCCGGCCGATTTCGGGAAATAACTGCACGGCTGCACCTCTCCATCGACATCGATCAGACAGATCAGCTGCCCGGCAAGACAGCCCTTGGATCCACCGGTCGAGAACTTCAGGGTACGCCGGGTCATTGTTCGTCCCTCCTCCTTCGCCTTTTGCCGGACAATTCTATAGTAGTGCGGGGCGCAGGTCGGGCGCATCAGCAGTTCATCCTCTTCTTTTTCGGTCTGGTAGTGCCAGTCGAGAATGTCGTCGTATATCTCGGTCGGGATCAGCTCATCCATAACATCCTCTCCCCGGCCTGTCGGGACGATCATGAACATGTACCAGGCGGTTGCGCCGAGCTCCTTTACCAGCTGGTAGATGGCGGGGATCTCTTTGCGGTTGCGCATGGTGAACGAGGAGTTGATCAGAAAAGGGATTCCGGCGTCGTTAAAGAGGCGGATCGCCTCCATGGTTCCGGCAAAGGCCCCCTGCTGGTTGCGGAAATTGTCGTGGGTGGCGGCGGATGCTCCGTCAAGGCTCAGAGAGACCATGCGGATACCGCTCTCTTTGATATTGCGGCAGCACTCGCTGGTGACCAGGGTGCCGTTGGTTGCAAGACACATGCGCAACCCCTTTGCTGTTCCGTAGGCGGCGATTTCAAAGACATCGGGACGCAGCAGCGGTTCGCCTCCGGAGAGTACCAGTACCGGCGAGGCGTACGAGGTGATGTCGTCAATGACCGCTTTTGCCTGGTCAAGCGAGAAGTCGGGATGTCCGGTGACCTCCATTGTCGAGGCGGAGCGGCAGTGAACACATGTGAGGTTGCAGCGCCTGGTGATCTCCCAGGCGATCCATTTTGGCTGAAATTCCATAGCGGGGGTGTAACCTGAATTTCGACTGTGTCGTCAATATTTTCTGGAATACTACCAGATTTCCGGCCGGGAGAGAAGGGCACCGCCCGCTTCAGTTCTTTCGCGAACCGGAAAAATACCGTATACTGCCTGCGCTGAAACGGCAGAGACACCCGCTGCCCTGAAGAACAATCCCTCAGCTCCGCCTCTTTTGTCGACAGGAGAGTGCAGTACCGCGAATCGCTGTCCCTTCTTCCGCAAGGAGTGGGTGAGTGGCGGCTGCTGAAGAGTTGGCGCAGATCGCGAGGAGAGTTGCCATGTTGATTACCCCGGTACACATCGAAACAGACGAGGGGCGTGCCGTCCTCAGCCGTCTGCGCAATCGTTTCCAGTCTGCTGATGTCGACTGTGTTCGCAGTGTTGGTGAAATTATCCGCCACGTTGAAGCCGATGGAGACAGCGCGGTTGTTGACTATGGCCGTCGTTTTGACTGCGAAGAACTTACTGTTGCGACGTTGCGGGTCGGTGATGACGAAATCGATGAGGCCTCAGAGAAGGTCGATCGCAAAACGCTTGCCTCGATCAGGGCTGCGGCTGAACGGATCCGGCATTTTCACGAGCGGGAGATGGAGGATTCGTGGATCCAGACCAGAGATGACGGTACGGTCGTCGGCCGTCTTGTGCGCCCGGTCGACTCTGCCGGACTTTACGTCCCCGGCGGGACCGGCGGCTCAACGCCGCTTGTCTCTTCGGTACTGATGAACGGTATCCCTGCCGCCATTGCCGGGGTTCGCCGGGTGGTGATGGTGACTCCGCCGGGCACTGACGGCAGGGTCAACCCCTGTCTGCTGGCCGCCGCCCGGGAGGTTGGTATCACAGAGATCTACCGCGCCGGTTCTGTCTGGGCGATCGCTGCCCTCGCCTTTGGAACCGAGAGTATCGCCAAAGTCGATGTCATTGTCGGTCCCGGCAACCGCTACGTTACCGAAGCGAAGAAACAGGTCGCCGGCATGGTGCGTATCGATATGATTGCGGGTCCCTCCGAAGTGCTGATCGTCGCTGATGCCACTGCCAGCCCGCCCCACATCGCCGCCGATATGCTCGCACAGGCCGAGCATGATCCCGAAGCGCTGGCGATCCTTGTTACCACCGATCCCGCTCTGCCGGACAAGGTGCTTGTCGCCCTCGAAGAGCAGCTACCCCGCCTTGGCCGACAACAGATCGCCCGTACCTCACTTGCTGAGCGCGGCGTTATGCTGATCGTCGACAGTCTCGACCAGGCGGTGGCGGTGGCCAACGATATCGCCATTGAACATCTTGAGCTGAACATCGCCAACCCGTGGGCGCAGGTTCCGATGATCCGCCACGCCGGGGCCATTTTTCTCGGGGACCACACTCCGGAGGCGGTCGGGGACTACTTTGCCGGTCCCAACCATGTTCTTCCAACCATGGGGACGGCGCGGTTCTCTTCGGCTCTCGGGGTCGAGACCTTCCTCAAGAGATGTTCGCTTATCAGCTATTCGCACCGGGCGCTTGTCAATGATGGCGACCATATCATCCGTCTTGCCCGCCTTGAAGGACTCGAGGCCCATGCCAACTCGGTGCAGGTGCGGCTGGATGACCACTGACAGCACGAGACTGTTGCGGTCCGCGGTTGACAGCCTGGGCGGGGAGTACAGTTTTATCATGCCCTTTATTCCCCGTCTGGAGCGCTATTGCAGTGAACTGTTCATGTGGCGCATGAAGGTTAATCTGGTCTCAAAGACGGCTTCTTTTGCGGAGGTGATCGACAAGCACTTTATCGATTCTCTGCTGCTGCTGCCGCTGCTCAAGGCGGGTGACCATCTTCTTGATGTCGGTACCGGCGCGGGCTTTCCCGGTCTGGTCTGCCGGTCGGTGATGCCGACCCTCGGGCTGAGCATGGTTGAGCCGCGGCGGAAGCGGGTCAACTTTCTGCGCCATGTCTGTCGCTGCCTCGCCCTCGGTGATGACGGCGCTCCGCTGACTGTTCACGAGATGCGTCTTCAGCCCGACAGTGACAGCGGCGCCTTTGTCACCGGGGGCAGGGTTACCCATCTCACCTGCCGGGCGGTGACCGATATCGCGTCCTTTCTCGAGATGGCGGCACCCTTTGCCGATACGACCCTGCTGCTGATGAAGGGGCCCCGCTGGGAGAAGGAACTTGCAGAGGCGCGGGAGATAATGACGAGAGAGCAGTTTTACCTTGAAGATGTCCGCGAATCCGTGCTGCCGTTGACAGGCGGAGAGCGATGTATTCTCACAATCAAAAAAGAAAACCTTGAATAATCAGGCTTTTGCCCGTTTTCTTCGGTGCTGTCGAAAATGTCTCCTCTCTGCCTGCGGGACATTTCCTTCTGCGCCTCGACGGGACAGATGGCAAGAGTATTCAGGAGACCCAAAAGAGAAGGAGTAACAGGATGAAGAGTGTAGCGGTCCTGGCCGGAGACGGAATCGGCCCCGAAGTGATGGCAGAGGCGTTAAAGGTACTTGATGCGGTGCAGAACAGGTTCGGGTTTGAGCTTGCGTTCGAGCACGCCGATGTCGGTGGCTGCGCGATTGACACTCATGGCGTCGCGCTGCCGGAAGAGACGCTCAGGGTCTGCGAAAAAAGCGATGCGATCCTCTTTGGTTCGGTCGGCGGACCGAAGTGGGAGAATCTGCCCCCGGAGCAGCAGCCGGAGCGGGCGGCGCTGCTGCCGCTGCGCAAACATTTTGACCTCTTCTGCAACTTTCGCCCGGCGAAGGTCTTCAGCTCGCTGGTTGACGCCTGCCCGCTGCGCCCCGATATCGTCGGCGACGGTTTTGATATCCTCTGCGTTCGTGAACTCACCAGTGGTATCTACTTTGGTACCCCGAAGGGGCGTGAGGGCAGTGGGCCCGATGAGTACGCCTACGATACCATGGGGTACAGGCGCAGCGAGATTGAGCGCATTGCCCGGATGGCCTTTGATGCGGCGATGGTCCGCCGCAAAAAGGTCACCTCGGTTGACAAGGCCAACGTCCTCACCTGCATGGTGCTGTGGCGGCAGGTGGTTCTTGAGGTCGCAGCGGAGTACCCGGAGGTGGAGGTGAATCACCTCTATGTCGATAATACCACGATGCAGCTGGTCAGAGATCCTCACCAGTTCGATGTCCTGCTCTGTGGCAATATGTTTGGCGATATCATCAGCGATGAGGCGGCGATGATCACCGGTTCGATGGGGCTGCTCGCCTCGGCGTCGCTGAACAAAGAGAAGTTCGGGCTCTACGAACCGGCAGGCGGATCGGCACCTGATATCGCCGGGCAGGGGGTCGCCAATCCGATCGCCGAGATCCTGTCGGCGGCGATGATGCTCCGCTACAGTTTTGATCTCGGCGAAGCGGCCGGGGCGATAGAGCAGGCGGTCGCCCGTACCCTTGACTCCGGAATGCGTACCGTCGACCTCAGTGGCAGCGGAACCCCGGTCGGAACCGCTGCCATCGGTGATGCCATTGTTGCAGAACTGGTCAAATAGGAGCTAATCGCCATGGGAAAACGCGAGGAGATTGTGCTGACGTCGAACGAGGCCTCAATTGCGCTCGGGAAAAAGATCGCCGACCAGATCGGTCTTCCCTTTACGGTTATGGAGCGCAAGACCTTTGCCGATGGTGAGAGATGGCACGCCTTTCCGGAGGCGGTCGAGCGGCGTGATCTGGTGATTGTCGGTGCCACCCACAACGATGTCTCCTTTCAGGAGCTGCTTGATCTGATCTCCGGTGGACGTTTCTGGAACGCGCGCTCGATCAGAGTGGTCATCCCTTTTCTCGGTTACTCGACGATGGAGCGGGCCAAACTCGGGGTGCTTGAGATTCCCAAAGGGGTGACCCGTACCCGCCAGCTCTTTCGCACCAGACCCGATTGTGTCTACTTTGTTGATCTCCACAGCGAGGCGGTGCTTCACGCCCATGGCGGTGAGGTCAGTACCCACCATATCCAGACCGACGAGAGTTCGGCACAGGCGATCGCTTCGCTGGGGCTGGAGGATTTTGTCCTTGTCTCTCCCGATTACGGTTTTTCGAAGCGGGTGGCGCGGCTGGCGAGTCTGCTCGGCTGTTCCCACACCGCTGCCGACAAGGATCGTTTTGATACCGACAAGACGATCGTCAGTCAGGTTTCAAGCGTGGTCAGCGGCAAAACTGCGATCATCTGTGATGACATGATCCGCACCGGCGGCTCGATCCTGCAGACCGCCGAGCGCTGTCTGGAGGCGGGGGCCACGCAGGTGTACGCCCACGCCACTCACCTTGTGCTGGCGGCTGATGCCGGCGACCGTTTTGCCGCCAGCCCGATTGTCAAAATAATCGGCAGTGACAGCTATCCGGATCGGGTCAGCAGTGGTATGGTGGAGGTCTACTCTATCGCGCCTCTGCTGGCGAAGGTCCTGCGGGGAAGACTTCCGATTTAACCCCGATTTCTGATGAGTTTCTGTTTTTCGTGTATGCTATTACTGCAAAGAGAGAGGTTTTCAAACGACAGTCTGTTTTTGCAGGGGAATAGAAAACGAAAAACTCCTCCTGCGGGCGGGCCTCACCGGTGGAACCGGATTTTCACAAACAGAGAGTGAACACTATGAAAGTAAAGAGTGCTGTCCTGACTCTGCTGGCTATGGCGGTTTTTTTGAGTCCGGCGTTGTTGCCTCCGGTTGTTGCGGCCGAGACGGCTGTTCCCGATCTGCTCACAGATGACGACTCCGATGCGGCGTATGATGATGAAGAGTTTGACTATGATGAGGAGTTTGATGATGATTCTCTGAACGCGACCATTGCCGATCCGCTCGAGCCGATGAACCGCTTCTTTTTTAAGGTCAACGACCGGCTTTATGACTGGGTGATCAAACCGGTCAGTGATGGTTACAGTTATGTGGTTCCGTCACAACTGCGCGGTGGTATCGACAACTTCTTTTCGAACCTCGCCTCTCCGGTCCGGCTGACGAATTCACTGCTGCAGGGAGATCTCGACAAGTCAGGGATCATCCTCGAACGCTTTGTGATCAATACCACCGCTGGCGGGTTGGGCTTTATCGATGTCGCTGACAGCGGGCTTGGCATCAGAAAACAGCGGGCGGACTTCGGGCAGACCCTCGGGGCCTGGGGGGTTGGCAGTGGTTTCTACCTCTATCTCCCGGTTCTTGGTCCCTCCTCTCTGCGGAATTTGGCCGGTCGCGGGGTCGATCTCTACGCCCACCCGACCACCTGGGTGGTCGATGACAACTGGATAAGGGCCGGACTTTCTGCAGAGGAGAAGCTCAACTGGATCTCGCTTCACCCCGGGATGATGGCCGAGTTGCGCAAGATGTCGTTTGACCCCTATATCGCTTCCCGCCAGGGGTGGGTTGAATATCGTCAGGCGCTCGTGGAGAAGGCGAAGAGGGGAGAGAACGATTGAAGGGTGTCTTCAATACGTCAATTCTTTGGCCGCCTTCTTCGTCGCAGTTGAAAATGTCTTTCCCAAATATCAGGCAGCTGTCTGCGGTACATTTGCTTTTGTGCCGCGACCGAACAAACTGGAGGAGTATGCAGCGGCTCTCCTCCGTTCTTCGGGCTGTGCGAGGTCTGTCAGCGGTTTACTCCGCAATCTCTCCGACCGGTGCGTAGAGTCCGACGTCACCAATTCTTCCCCGAACCTGTACCGTTGCGACATAGCGGCAGGCGAAACTCTCCGGCAGCAGTTTTCTGGTGCGGTCAGTTATCAGCAGCGGCTCCGGATACTGCTTGGTCAATTTTTCCACTCGTGAGGCGAGATTGACATTGTCGCCGAAGACCGTGTAGTCGAACCGCTGGTCACTGCCAAAGTTACCGGCACTGACGGTGCCGCTGTTGATGCCGATGCCGACCGCGATATTTCTGTCGAGAAGCTGTGCTTTGTTGCGGGTGAGGGCTCTCTGCATCTCAAGGGCGGCACAGACGGCATGGACGGCGTGTTCCTTGTCGTCAAGGGGTGAGCCCCACACCGCCATGATCGCATCACCGATATACTTGTCGACGGTACCACGATGGGTGGTGATGATCTCGGTAAAGAGACTGAAGTAGGCGTTGAGGAAACGGTTCAGTTCTTCGGGCTGAATCGACTCGGCAAGGGCGGAGAAACCACGAATATCGCAGAAGAGGATGCTGACTTCACGTTTGCCCTCATGGCGCTGGAGACGGTCGGGGTTTTTCATCAGCTCGTGGATGACCGACGGAGAGACGTACTGTGAAAACGCCTTGCGGATAAAGGCCCGCCGCCGACCTTCGACCAGATAGCAGGAGAAAAAGACGGTCAAAAAGACCAGCAGCAGCGAACAGAGCGCGTAACTGAGGGAGAACGGAATCAGGCTGTCGACAAAGAGCAGCCAGCTGCCTCCGAGTACGGCTGCCATCGTCAGCAGACAGAGGATGACGGCGATCGCCGGAGAGAGGGAGATGATAACGACGGTGATGAAGATACCGGCGATGATGATGAGCAGCAGCGTCTGGTAAAACTGATACCTGTGGTTGATGTTGAGAGTGTTGTGCTGAATGAGATTGTCGAGGATGTTCGCCTGCAGCTCAACGACCGGAAGATCCTGGGAAAAGGGGGTCGAGGTCCGGTGCCCTGCGGCGGTCGAACCGATCAGGACGCAGGCCTCACTGAGGCCATAGACCGGATCATCGTCGAGCAGATTGCAGGCCGGAATGTAGAGAAAGGTTTTAAAAGAGCCGTACGGGTTGAGACCGAGACGACCGTTGCGGTCGGTTGGGAAGAGGCGGTTGTTCAGGAGCAGGGACTCGATCGCAAAGGTCCCGTTCTGCTGCTGTTTTCCGGTCAGCTGAACATAAATTGATGAGCTGCGGTTCATCTGCTGGTACATCTCGAGAACCAGCGATGGCCAGAGTCTGCCGTTCATCTGCAGCAGGACCGGAACGCGGCGGGTCGATCCGTCGGTGTCCGGGAGGATGTTGAGAAAACCCATGCTGCTGCCACCGGCAATGATCGGCAGGTTGGTCTGTGCCTGCCGGGCGCGGAAAAAATCTCCGGTGGGTGGTATGGCTGGCGAGCGTTTCAAAAAATCTGCAGCAGCGCCCGGACGGGGAAAGCGGGTCGAGATGTTGAGGTCATGGTTCGGATCCGGACTGGTGTTTTCGAGGGTATCGTTGCGGAAGATGAGGTTGAAGCCCTGCACCGCCTGCGCCTCGTTCATCGCTTTGCCGAGCAGGGCATCGTTGTCGGGGAAAAGGGTGTCACGTTTGCGGTTAATCTTTTGTTTCAGTCCGGCCCGGGCAAGCTGGACACTGTATTTTTCGAGAAAGTAGTCGGGTGAGGTCCGGTCTTTCTCCGGAAACATTGTGGTGATACCGATGATCTTCGGCTTATGGGCGGCAACTTTGGTTACCAGCCGGGCGAAGATATCCCGTGGCCACGGCCACTGGCCGTAGCGCTGAAGGCTCTCCTCGTCAATGTCGACAATGACCACAAGACCCGACGAGTCGATCGGGCCGCGAAGCTGGAAGAAAAAATCATTGACCCTGGCATCGATCAGCTGAAAAGGGCGGGGCGGCTTACCGTGTAACATGGCCCAGACAATGGCGCAGAACAGTGTTGCCCCGATCCCGGAAAGGAGCGGGGCGGTTGTGAGCGCCGAGCTGAAGGGCTGACGGAGCATAGGCTGAAGGATCCTTGAAGGGTTATCTGAAAATCAGTCGAAGTGAGGGCGTACATATCCCGTCAGTGATGATTTTCAGCGGTCGTTGTGGCGCACAGGCTGTCTGGCCATGGTGGTCTTGCTGAGCAGCCCCTGGCGCAGGGTGAGGCAGCGATCCATCTCTGCCGCAAGTTCCCTGTTGTGGGTGACCATCACCGTGGCGAGGTCCTGTTCACGGCTGAGCGTTGTCAGCAGATCAAAGACGAGGCGGCCTGCACGTTCGTCAAGGTTGCCGGTGGGTTCGTCTGCAAGCAGGATCGCGGGCTGCATGAGAAGCGCCCGTGCAAGGGCCGCCCGCTGCTGTTCTCCGCCCGAGAGTTCGGCGACCTTGTGGTCAAGTCGGTGATCGAGTTCGACCCGGGCAAGAAGCTCCTGCGCCCGCTGTTTTACCCCGCTGCGCTTTCCGCCGATGAGTCCGGGCATCATCACATTTTCAAGGGCGGTGAAGTCGGGCAGAAGATGGTGGAACTGGAAGATGAAGCCTACCGTACGGTTGCGAAAGGTCGACAGCCCGTCGGCGCTGCGGTGGAGAATTGGCTCATCGCGACAGTAGAGTTCGCCGCTGTCGGGGGTATCAAGGGTGCCGAGGATCTGGAGCAGGGTGGTCTTGCCCGAACCTGAGGCACCGGTAATGGCGACCATCTCACCGGCATCAATGGTGAGATCGACTCCGCGGAGCACCTCGAAATGACGCTCGCCTTCGCCATAGCCGCGGTGGATTTTTTCGGCACGCAGGATGTTCATGCGAGCACCTCCGCAGGGTGGATTTTCGCCGCCTTCCACGACGGATAGAGGGTCGCGAGCAGGCTGACAGCGATTGAGGAGCAGGCGATGATGGTGACATCCATCGGCAGTATCTTGATCGGCAGTGTTGTCATCGGGTAGACGTTTGACGGCAGTTCAATAAACTGGTATTTCGCCAGCAGTTTACAGATACTCAGTCCGCCGATAACCCCGAGTCCGGTTCCGGTAAGCCCGATCACCGCACCCTGAAGGAAGAAGATCTTCATGATTGAACGTGAGGTCGCACCCATCGACTTGAGGATCGCGATGTCGCGGCTCTTTTCCATCACCACCATCACAAGTGCACTGACGATGTTCAGCGCGGCGACGAGGATAATCAGCGCCACCGCGATGAACATGCCGATCTTCTCAAGTTTGAAGGCGGCAAAGAGGTTGTAGTTCATCTTCATCCAGTCTCTGGCGGTCCAGCCGGGGCCGAGATCCTTGACGATCTCTTCTGCGATTATCCCGGCGTTATCAAGCTCCCTGTGAGCGATTTTGATTTCAATGCCATGGGTGACATCGCCGAGACCGAGAAACTTCTGCACCTGGCCCATTGCCATGTAGGCAATGGTTGAGTCGTACTCGTACCAGCCGCTTGCAAACACCCCGGAGACGCGACAGGTCTTGATGCGCGGAATCACCCCCATCGGGGTCAGCGGTCCGGAAGGGGAGATCAGGCGGACCTTCGAGCCGGGCTGCACCCCCAGATTGGCAGCGAGAGCCTTGCCGAGGATGATGTTCGGCAGCCTGACATCTGCGGGCTGGTCAAGGTCGGCGATGGTGCCGGTGACCATCTGCGTCGGCAGGCTGATGACGTCGGCGGCGCTCTCGGGATCGAGCCCGCGCAGTACTACCCCGTTGCCTCCCGCCTGCGAGCTGAGCAGGGTCTGGGTGTAGAGATAGGGGGTGGCGCCGAGGACGTTGGCGTTGGTGAGGATTCTTTTTCGCACCCGGCTGTAGTCATCAAAGGGGCCCCGGTAGCTCTGGACAATGATGTGGGAGTTGAGCCCGATGATCTGGTCTCGCAGGCCGTCGGTAAAGCCGGCATAGACGGCGAGAACGATGATAAGAGCGATAACCCCGACGGTTATCCCCGCCACCGAGATCAGTGAGATAAGCGAGATGAAGCCGTTTTTATGTTTTGCGCGCAGATAGCGGCGGCTGATAAACCATTCGTACATAGCAGGTGTGGGCAGAGATGGATGGGAACCTTGCGTATGAAAGAAGAGGGGGCGGTTCCCTGTTGTCTGCGGCAATCGCCGCAGACACAAACGGTGGAAAACTACTCGGTACTCTCCGGCTTCAGATGCGGAAAGAGAATAACATCACGGATCGACGGGGCATCGGTGAGCAGCATCACCAGCCGGTCAATGCCGATGCCTTCTCCGGCGGCCGAGGGCATCCCGTATTCAAGGGCACGGATATAGTCACGATCCATTTCGGGGTGGATCTCCTCATCATCGCCACGGTTGTCGATCTGGGCCTGGAACCGCTGCTGCTGATCGATCGGATCATTGAGCTCGGAGAAGGCGTTTGCGATCTCGCGACCGGTAATAAAGAGTTCGAAGCGGTCGGTGATCTCGGGGTTGCTGTCGTTGCGGCGTGCAAGTGGTGAAACTTCCGCCGGGTATGCGGTGATAAAGGTGGGCTCAATCAGCTTCTCCTCGACCAGAAGCTCAAAAAGTTCAGTGCGTGCTTTGCCGGGGCCTGCACCTTCGGGCAGTTCAATGCCGTGCCTGCCGGCGAGTTCGAGTACTCTGTGGTCATCTTCGACCGTCGCCGGATCAAGGCCGGCGATTTCGACCAGCGACTCACGCATGGTCATCCGTCTCCACGGCGGCGCAAGGTTGACCGGGGTCCCCTGGTAGACAATCCGGGTCGAGCCATTGACCTTTGCGCACACCTCGGAGAGCATCTTTTCGGTCAGATCCATCATCTCTTCGTAGGTGGCGTAGGCCTGGTAGAATTCGAGCATCGTGAACTCGGGATTATGGCGGGTCGAGAGCCCTTCGTTGCGGAAGTTGCGGTTGATCTCAAAGACCCGCTCAAAGCCGCCGACCAGAAGCCGTTTCAAATAGAGCTCCGGGGCGATACGCAGATAGAGCGACATCTCAAGGGCGTTGTGGAACGTGGTGAACGGCTTTGCGGTGGCGCCACCCGGAAGAGGGTGCATCATCGGCGTCTCCACCTCGATAAACCCCTGATCGGTGAGGTAGTCCCTGATAAACCGGATGATCTGTCCCCGTTTGCGGAAGGTGTCACGGCTCTTCCTGGTGACGATCAGATCAACGTAGCGCTGGCGGTAACGGGTCTCGACATCGGAGAGGCCGTGCCACTTGTCGGGCAGCGGGCGCAGCGCCTTTGAGATCATGATAATCTGCTGCGCCTGCAGTGACAGCTCGCCGACTCTGGTGCGGAAGAGGAGACCCGCAACGCCGACAATATCGCCGATATCCCACTTTTTGAAAGCGGCAAAGGCCTGATCGCCGACAGTATCCTTTTTGATATGACACTGGATTTGGCCTTCGCGGTCGGCGACGGTGATAAAGGCGGCTTTGCCAAACTTGCGCATGGCCATGATACGGCCGGCGATCGAGTAGCGGGCGCCGCTCTCGTCTTTCTGGCCGGGTTCGAGCTTTTCACCCGCCGCCGACAGTTCAGTAGTATGGTTTTTCGGGGTAAAGCTGTTTGAGTAGAGTTTCACCCCGAGTTCGGCGAGCGCTGCTGCCTTTTCCCGCCGCCCGGCGAGGGTTTGATTTAATTCACTCATCGGAAAAGAGATCACTTGCGAATCCCTTGAAGGTTAGCGGTCCGATCGCCGCGCAGAAGAAAATGCCCGATTGAGACTGTTTTTCGGATACATTGTCAACGGCAACGAAGAAGAGCGGCTCTTCAAGGTTTCCTTATGTTTGGCAGGGATATCTCCCGCACTGAAATACGGCAGTATGCCGTGCTGATTCACAAAACAAAATACTTATATTACCAGAGGAAAAGAGGAACGTCAACGAACAGCGGCCGGTCTCCGCCCGGGCCGGGGAGGTGGCGGGGCGGGCTGTTTTCTACTGCCGGCAACGCTTGCCGGCAGAGGGGAAGAACATTGGTCTGCAGAGAATTTGCTTTCTTTTTCCTGTAAAAGCGGGCTTTTTTTTACAGGATAGAGATGGTATCCTGCCCAAAAAAGAGAAGACGTCTGCGGGGCAGCAGGGTGTGCCCGCAGCCACAGCAGGAGGGGTGGAAACAGCTCTGCTGTCAGCCTCTGCCCGTCAAACATCGGGAGGACATTTTGGGACAGATAACGATCGTGCCGCAGGAGCCTCGCCGCCAGGCAGACTATATGAGCAGCCGTCTGCCTGTACGCTATATGGAGGATTTTACCGTTCTCGGCTTTACCGTAGCAACGTTTGCCAGGGCTCTTGAACTTCTTGAGGATGCCGGCTATGCCGTCACCGAGGAGGATGGGGGAGCACAGGTGGAGATTGCGTCAGCAAAGGATGTGCAGAATATACACACCCTTTTTCGCGCCGGCAGGCTCGCTCATGAGTATCGGGATCTTGCCGAGACCTTCTATCAGGCGTGATAGCGGTGTTGTCGCCCGTGCCGGCGACAGAGCGACAGTCGTCCGGATGCACCTGCTCACCGACCGCCGCCTGGAGGTGAGTACGGTGTCACCTATAGCGGACACTGCGGCGGACACTGCGCCAACTGCTGCCCGGGGAGCAGGAGATGACGCTGTGCTGAGCAAACATCGCTGCTCACTGTGAACAGGCGCTGTGAACTGCGCTTTCAGCAGCTTCTGACTGTCTGTTCAGAGCGGGTTACTCTGCCAGCCCGGTCCCGTTGCAGGTCGGACATTTTTCGGTCGGGGTGCATCCCATGTCATCGACAAAATTTTCGCCACCGCCACCGCCGGCACCGCTCCACTCAGAGCTGCTTTCGCAAACACCCTCTATAACCTTCTTTCCCTGGCAGGTCGGGCATACTTTTTTTTCTTCTTCAGTCATTGTTTTTCTCCTTTTGCAGGATAAGGTCTTTGCCGGAAACCTCCGACGATTTTCTCCGCCAGATCATCTCCGGCGGTCTCTGCAGGCGCTGCCGTTTCGCGAAGAACCGGGGCTGCTCTGCGAGCGTTTTTCCAGCGCCTTTGCGTAGAAGCCACTTTCAATGGTATTCCGAAACGATACCGGGTTTACCGGTGATCCCACTTCACATAAAGAGAATAACACATTGAAATAAGATAAAAACCGAACCAGCCCAAAAACCGGGTGCTCTCTGTCTGCAGTTCCTCTGTGAGGCTGAGAAATTACTATACCGGGAGTGCTCTTTTTTTCAAGACTATTTTGTTGCGTTCAGCCTGAGCAGCCATTGAGCTGAAGGGGAGGGGCTGGCTGGCGTCTCGTTGGTGAACCGGTCTTCAAACCGCATTTTCTTCGCGAACGACTGTACAGTATCAGCCCGGTGGAGAACGGTGTTCGGGGAGATGGCAAACTCCGGGCTGCTGTCAGTTTGCTCAAGAAGGCCGAGCCCGATCGAGTGTCATGACCCCAAAAAAATCTTTCAGTGGGAAGTGTTTGACAGCTGATGCGGGATTCCTGTGATTCCGGCAGTAAAAATACCGTATCAATCAAGGGGTATCGCCGTCACCGACTCTCACAGGGAGGATTACAAAAATTTATCGCTGAGTTCAAGTAATAAGTGCGACACGTTTTCTCCTGTCCTCGACGAAACAAATGACAAGCCTGTTAAAGGTTCGCTGAATTGTAAAATTGAAGAGTATTTACCAATACCATTTGAGCTCTGCGGATGTTCGTGTTGTTGACTCACGAAGAGCACAAAATGAAAGCGCAAAATTTTCGGCGATTTTATATTGGATTTCTCCTCCATAGACAAAATCAAAATTTTCGCTGTTTTTTATATTTTCACCTCCTGCGTAAAACGAGCTTTTTATCGAATTATTATCTATAATAAGACCAACTTCAGGGCGCAGGCGAGCGTATGGTTGAATTGTATGTGCCGATGTCCCCGTCATTGCATAAAATAATGTTGATTCGTTTATTTCCCATGCCCGTCCTGCTCCAAAACTAACAACTCCATCAGTGTAATACTTTCTCTTCTTTTCGGTCAAGGAAGTCCCAATACGTAACTGCCACGACCAGGGATTTTCATCCTTTATCGAGATAAAATCTTTTTTCAGCTCCCGTATCCTGATAAGATCAAAATTATCAACAAAAATACTATGGTCATTTAAACTGACACCAACCGTCGTATCCAAAACGACAAGTTCATCTCCTTCAAGATGATTCTGGCCAACAACTTCTTCACTGAAGGGAGACCAGTGCAACTTAAGGTATAGATGATTAATTGAATCATAACCGACCCCAGAGCCGGTCAGCATTGGCCGATTACCTTTTGCTGGTGATTTTAACTGTGGTAGTGGGGTAAAAAATGATTCTTTTTGAGCGGGCAAGCCAAGTCTCGCCAGCAAAATTTCGTTTTTCTTTTCCCGGAGTTCAAAAGGAGGAGAAGGTTGTTCTGCGATCAGTCTATACTTGTAGTATGATAAAGCAGTATCAGTAATTTTTATCTGTGATTCTTGCGGAAATGTCGCTATTTTCGAATGGGAAAATCGATCATTGATGATCGCAGTAACAGTTTCTTTTTCCTTCTCAGTCAATTGAGAGAACTGATTGTAGAGCTGGATTAATATAATAAGTGCGACAGCACAGGTTTGAAAAGTGAGCGAGCTGACAGTATGGTTCAGTCATCACACTCAAACCGGAGGCTGCCATGC
>PDWI01003053.1_pt1 | contig 24192 bp, 37 predicted proteins | sample 1430891 | NCBI WGS metagenome assembly PDWI01 (sample SAMN01162508, study PRJNA174530) | Oral metagenome, whole genome shotgun sequencing project. | biome: Marine environment; feature: Marine mammal; material: Swab sample of the gingival sulcus; isolation source: swab sample of gingival sulcus... | reverse complement strand
AGGTGACAAGGGTGATAAGGGTGATGATGGTGCTATCGGACCGCAGGGGCCGGAAGGACCAATCGGCCTCACCGGCGCCCAAGGTGTTACAGGTCCAAAGGGTGATAAGGGAGATACTGGTGCCCAAGGGCCTGCCGGTAATCCGGGTGCCCAAGGGCCTGCGGGTCCAAAGGGTGATAAGGGAGATACAGGCCCGAAAGGTGATAAAGGAGATACAGGTACTCAAGGCCCGATAGGACTTCAAGGGCCTCCCGGACCCACAGGCGCCCAGGGAGAAAAAGGTGACACAGGAGATACTGGACCGCAGGGACTTCAAGGACCGCCCGGGCCTAAAGGTGATAAGGGAGATATGGGAAATCCCGGGCCTACTGGACCGCAAGGTTTAAAAGGTGATACAGGGGATACTGGACCTGCTGGCCCTCGCGGACTGCAGGGTGAAAAAGGTGATAAGGGAGAGGTCGGGAGTACTGGACCTGCCGGGCCTGTTGGGCCTGTTGGGCCTCAAGGCATTCAGGGAGAAAGAGGTGATGACGGCTCGCAAGGCCCGCCGGGTTTGACTGGCCCTGCCGGGGCACAGGGGCCTGAAGGTCCGCAAGGCCCGGAAGGGGCTGAAGGTCCGAAGGGAGATACCGGGGCAACCGGACCGACTGGACCTCCAGGGCCGAAGGGAGACACAGGGAATACCGGGCCTGCCGGGCCTGTTGGACCTGCGGGTACTAACGGTACGAATGGAGAAGATGGAAAGTCTGCCTACCAGATCGCACAAGATAACGGCTTTACCGGCACAGAAGCCCAGTGGCTTGACTCTCTTATTGGCCCAGAGGGACCGCAAGGGCCTCCCGGAACTGGCGGAGGCGGTGGCGATCCAATCGGGTTTTATGCCACGAATACCAAGAATAATGTTGCCTACTCTGCTGCCATTACTGGCTGGAAGGTTGTCAATCCTGCAACATGGGATAGAGTTTTATGGGACAGCGGAAGCACATTTAATGCTTCTACTGGGTGTTTTACTGCTCCTGAAGATGGGCTGTACCTCATTCAGGGAATGGTGACGGTTGGAAATACAAACGTCGATAATGGTAAACTTATCTGCGCTTTCGTTATCAACCCTGTAGATCCGAATAACCTCGGTAACGTAGAGTATAATGGTCTTTTAGGCCGGGGGACAATTCCGGTTGCCAACTGGGGTGGTTTTGCCGGTACTGCAGATGTCCAGCTGTCCGCAGGGGATAAAGTCTATTTGACAATGTATAACACCTGTGGCGGTGTTCTTGGTACTGCCTATGAGGGCTATCTCCATTTCGGTGCCCGTAAAATTACAGCTGATGTCGGCGGTGGTGGAGGCGGAGGAAGTGTCAGCCGGACTGACTATGATGAGATTGTCTACAAGGCCACAGCTCCAGACGGCTCAAACCTCGGCCCGAATGGAGAGGTCGCGCTTAATGGTTCTACCTACGATTTCTCATCCTTTCCTGAAATTGATACGAACAAGGCATCACTTATCAGCCAGGGAATAATCACTGATAACGGGAACGGAACATTCACCACCATTGCGATGGAAACGAATATCGGCTGGCAGAAGCTCTATGAGCATACAGGGGGAAATCGCCTCGATACCATTGTGAATAACTGGGGCACGGGGAAATACATGGCGCAGGTTTATTTCCAGCAGAGTAACAATGGATATATGAGCTTTGAGATGCAAGTTGATGACTTGAGCATTACTACATACGCTGCATCCTATGGCACTTCCAGCTTTAATAGTTTCCGTCATACCTCTGCAGGTGAGTTCAAAACTGTTCAAGGCGGCTCATACCAGGCGAGGTTTAAAGCCTTGTACAAGCAAATCAGAACCGGGTATGCTTACCTGAGAGCTAATTCGCTTTAAGGAGTAAAAATGGACTTATTCACCAGAATTATACAAACCAATGAAATCCTCACATACTTTACAATCCTTTTCCTTCTGAATATCGTGTATTTTATACTCTGTTATGTCGGGAGACGGGATGAGAACAACTATACGAAAATGCCGCTTTTTGTGAAGTTTAATTCAATTAGCGTCTGGATGACAACCAATGCGTACCTTGTGAGCTTTTATTTGTTTATCAAAGACGGCCACATGCTTTCAACGCAAGCATCAAAGTCCTGGATCATCGGGACAATTATCCTTTCCTGTGTTACAGTATTGAAAAGGACGATCCAGAAAACAACGGCTATTAAGGTTGGGTACAGGGGAGCGTATGTTCACCTGAATGCAAACAATGACAAGAAAGAGAAAGAAGATCCGGAAGAGCCTGACCATGAATCAGTTCAGATCCGGTGAATCAGAACATAAAGGAGTATAAGCGATGATATTACAGAGAGCAGAATGGCTTGTCGTAAACGAAAACGGCGCGGAAAACAGGGTTATCGCGAATGATGTATGTCAGGCAGCAGAGAACTTTGAAGATCCGGCAAACCGTGTGACTCAGGTCACCCGGGATCACCTGGTCAAAGATGTCTTTGAAGATCCTCAAATCAGCTTCACCACCAAAGTGGAGCCTGCAGGAGCTGTTGCAGCAGGATGCACTGCATACCCGCATAACCTTCACCAGAAGGAAGAGTTCGGAACTGTTATCTTCTCGGCACACGCTGAGGGTGGCTGGAACTTTGTGGGATGGTTCCTTGATGGTTCCCTCCTGTCTGCAGATGCAGAAGCTCTGCTTCCTATCAACAGGAGTACAGTAACTACTCATTCTGAGTATGAAGCAAGATTCAGTAATTGATAAAAAAGGCGCACCTTTTAGGGGTGCGCCTTCGTAGACTCAAACAACTATAAATGTCTACTTCTTTTCGGTAGATTTCTCTGCCTTTTTAATTTCCGTGTTTTTAAGTTTCTTCTCCGCAGACTTTACCTGCTTACTGACATCAACATATGTCTTCATGGCATAGATGATGAAATAAGCATAGGATGCGAAGAATACAACAAGAAAAACAACACGCTTGAAGGGTTCATCGTCAACAATCATTCTCTTGGCCATATCGGCGATTGTCACGACAACCGCACCCGCCAGACTCGCAATGATCAGGCACAGGGTGAAAGCCAAAAGCGCTGTTCCGATGACTTTTAAAGACTTTTTCATAAGAACCTCCTTGAAAATTATTTCTTTCTGGAAACTCCAGAACTTCCTACTCTACTGAAAGCCCTGTGGAATAAATCTTTGGGCATCCAGAAAACATAGCCGTCATGCGCTGGATGGTTCTGAGTATTCTCAGCCTCCGGTTCAGTGACCTCTACCAACAGTCCAGGGGAAACTTCGCCCAGATACTCTGGGGTCGCCATCCTCTGATATTTATGATAAGCTCCTCTGCACATCTCAACGGCTCGAACATGAAGTACACCAACATAATCTTTCATAACTGTCAAACCTCCACGCGAAGATTGACCATTTTAACATCCGAAAGCTCCCAGGCTCAACAGACGCTGATTATGTCGACTTTCCCTCCTGTAATTTCTTCATCCTTTAAATAAAACACAGCGTTCTTACGCCTAAGCCTTGTAAAGTCCTTAGCCACGTAGGCTTCCACATCGTCCACACTCTTAACTTCACAGGCAAAAAAGGCTGTGCTTCCTTTCTTGATGCCGGATTCATCAAACTTCCCACACAGGTGAGGAGGAACGATAATCAATATATTTAGATGGCCTTGGTTCCGGGCAAGGATGTCATACCCGTTTCCTCTTTCCCCTGTCTGGATGACATGCTCAATTTTCATAATACCAAAGTAAGTATTAATTAAATCTTCTGCTTTCAGTTTTACCATGATTTCTTCCTGTAGTCATTATACTTCATGCTTTTCCGGGCTATGTACTCATAAAATGCAATGTCTTTCTGAAGGGTATATTTTTCTTGAAGTTTAATATGCGCAAGGTCTATTATATTTCCGCTTCGATTTTTTATTTCTTTCAGTTCCATATCCAACTTCCGAATTGCCAACGTAGTCAATGCAATCCTCTTACTAATAGATTGTATGAAGTCAGTAATATTATTTCTCTCAAAACTCATACCTCCATTATACTCTGTTTGTCCTTTTCTTCAACCTGACGCCGTATGGTTAAGTCCAGGAAAGAGCGATCTTTATCACATCCGATATACTCCCTGCCTCCTACCTGCAACGCAGCGATTCCTGTTGTCCCACTGCCGTTGAAGGGATCGAAGATGATGTTTCCTTCTTCTGTTGATGAGGCAATAATTCGGCGGAGCAGGGAAAGAGGTTTTTGGGTTGGATGTCGACCTTGAACTTTTTCAGAAGGTGGAGGGGAAGGAATGGACCACACAGACCTCATCTGCTTCCCGGGTTTCTTAATAAAATCCCCATCAAAGTTTCCTTCCTTCATGGCCTGATAATTGAAAGTGTGCTTTGCTTTCTTTGACTTTTTTACCCAGATAAGACTTTCATGACTGGCCGTAAAGCACCTGCAGCCAAGATTCGGGGAAGCATTGGGTTTAAACCATGTAATATCATTAATAATATGAAAGCCATACTCCTGCAGAACATACCCACAGAGATAGATATTGTGATAAGTCCCACTTACCCACATTGTGCCGTTATCTTTCAATATTCTCCTGCATCCCGAGATCCAATCCTCATGGAAGTTCCGATCCGCTTCCAGTCCACCGCTTTGGTCCCAGGAGCCTTTATTAACCGAGACCATTTTTCCACCCTGACAGGTTATCCCGCCGTTAGAAAGCATATACGGCGGGTCAGCGTAGATCATATCAACGCTTTTTTCCGGCATATCACGCATTAGGCTCAATGAATCTCTTAAATATAAAGAAAAATTATTATCTTTATAGTAAGGATTATGCACGGTGATTTCTCCTTGCAGGCCCAAGTCTATCAGCCCATTTCTCTGGATAGCGGGTATAATAGGTGTTATGCGGAAGAACTCCGGCTCTGGTTAAGAGGTTAAAAAACAGGGAAGGAACACCGACGATAGGAAGGTAGAGCCATCCGAGCATTCTGGATTGCCTTGTATGTCCGAACTCATGAAGGTATGTGAGGATGTATTTTCCACTTACTGAATAATGGCCATGATTTTCATACTCTTTGGAAAGGATGATGTATTCACCCAAGCTGACGCCGAAAGGCTTTTTTGATTCTATAAAGTGGACAACACAGCAGGCATCAACCGCCATTTTCTTACTTGTCTTGTAAAAAGCCAAAATTATCCATGCCAGAATTGTCTGTGGGAGTTCCCACAGGAAAAGAAATACTCTCATAATCTATCCCCTTTTATCTGTTTCTTGAGCCTCCGGGCCGTCCTAATGTCGAACCTCATGTAGGCAATTAGGCGCTGCCGAACGAAGGCTGACTTTTTAGGATGGTGCAGGTGGAAAATATATTCACGCAGGTGCATCCAAAAGTTCTGCCTGTGTGCTTTCATTAATTCTATATCGTGCTTCATAAAAACTCCAGAGTTTTAAGAACTAAAAGACTCAATCTCCATTACCTCTTCAGGGGTGAACTCTGCAGGAGTCCCATACTTCCCTGCATGAATCTTCTCATCAATTACAGGGTTTAACTCTGTTGCCTTATACGCCCAAGATCTTACTGTGTTATGATTTTTACCCAACCGGGCTGATATTTGTCTAATCGTCTCCATCGTCAGATCCTCTATTTATTAAGTATATAGTTACAACTGAGCAAATAATAACAGCCAAGTAAAAGATTAATTCATATTTACTCATTTCTCACTCTCCCTGGGGGCCAGCTCACCATTTAAAATAGTATTTTTGTGAATATTACCCACAATCAGGAAATAGCGTGAGAGCCACTCTTTTCCGATAACCTTATCATCATAAATAACAAAACCATGACCCTGCGGGTTTGAGATAACTTCTGTTAAACTCCCATCCGGCCCGACTAGTATATCCCCTTCAAATATCTTTCTGCACTCCTCGTCTTTAAACCCTGTGTACTGCTCAAGCTCTGCTATATCATCATCAACCAGTGCCATCGTGGATAAACCGTTACCAATTTCCCATAACACAGAAAGTCCATCCTCATCCCAGTCCAGCTCTATGACAGGGTAATGCTCTTTCTTCTCCTTGTCCCAGACTCTAAACTCTAAGGTTTTCATTTCTCTTGTATCGTATGTGGCTATTTTCCTCATTTCTCACTCTCCAGGAATCTTACCTTTTCAATCCAGACAGCCTCAAGGCTTCCGTCCTCTTTTTCTACTATGACAGAAGGGTAGCTTGCATACATGAAACCTAAATCCTGTGAGACATTCATGAAGCAATGAAAGGTACCCTCATAGAGTACTTTCTCTTTCTCCTTTTTCTCATATACTGCTACTTTTCTCATTCATCTACCTCCACCTCAAACTTCTGCGGCTCTCCTACAGGCTCACCAGTAGCAGGGTCTGTTTCGGTCCATTCGTAATGCTCTGTCTGGCCTTCCGAATATGGATAACGAAAAGGGCTCCCCCATTCATTTCTATCGTACCGCACGAGCCTGCGGAGCCCAGAACGTTGCCAGTCTGAGACCTCTTGTATTATCTTCCACCGTGTCATGATGCGTTTCTTTGGCCGGGGTTTGATCTCCAACCTTTCAAAACCATTCCATACCTCACCCATTCTTTCGCCAGTTTTGCCCTTCCCTTCATAGAAAACAAACGGGCCTTTTTCATGCTCCATTTCCATCCTGCATATAGCTCCGGTTTTTTTATTGATAAGCGTTTCCCCTGCTAACAAAGCATCCAGCATTTCTTTTTTACTCTTCATTTATCTCCCCCATTGCACGCATCAACAAATCTTTGCCTCATATCACTAGGGTAATAAGTAGGCACTGGCCCTTGAGCCGGAGATGCAGATACAGCCGTTCTTCCATGGTAATCAGCTTCTCCGCTGGCCCAGCAGTCCACACAAACCCAATCACCCAAATCATCAATGGCGCCGTCGTAATCGCCAGATAAACCGCAAATTGCACACTTCATTATCACTATTCTCCTTTCTTAAATTATCAAAAATCATCATTACGAAATTGGCCACATCAGCACACTCAAGCTGGACATCGAAGATATGCTGTTTAGAGCCAGGATTATCCCTTAAAAACAGGAGGGCTTCCCTCAACTCTGCAACTTCCTCCAGGAGTCTTTGTTCTAAATATTCACAGCTGACAGTTTTCCAGTGCGCTTTATGGTCGTTAATCCGCAACTTGTAACGCATTGCCTAAAGAAATCTTCTGGTTGGCTTTTTAATTGCCCTCACTCTCAAACCTCCTTTTCAATTCCCTGAAAACGACCGAAGCCACAAGTGGAACCTGTCCATTGCCAATGGCTTTAATCCTGTCCATCCGATGGGCCACCCCATTAGCCATTCGGTCCACTCTGGATTCAACTGGCCCGTCTGCGGGGTCTTGCTCCCACCAATCATTCGATGCAAAACCGCATGGTCCAGCCTGTCTTTCTCCCGGCTCTTGCCGTCTTTGCGTGTCAGCGCCACAAGGGAACTCCCCTTGTGCATGCAGGCTGTTGGCGTGGGCCATAACCCGGGGTGTCTTACTTGGTCTTGGAGTCTCAGCTGTATCTGTTGACCGCTTGGTCTCTTCATGTTCCCCTCGGCCATCTTTTGTAAGACTTCTCTGCCGACAGGCCCGCCCCTCGAACAGTCTGGAGTGCGCCAATATCCAGATTCTTTTTCTCCGGTGCGGCGCTCCAACGTCGTCCGCTCCCAGCACAATCCATTCCGCATCATACCCGCCCTCGGCCAAGTTCCCGAGAACTCTTCCAAGTCCCCTGTAAGTAAGCGCTGGGGAGTTCTCCATGTACACCCATTCTGGTCGTACTTCGCAAACCACCCGGAACATTTCTGACCAGAGCCCGGAGCGTTCTCCGTCAATTCCGGCGCCCTTCCCTGCGACTGATATATCTTGGCAGGGGAACCCTCCGGTGATAATGAGTTCTTCCCTGATTCCTTGTAATTCTTTAATAAAACCTTTGCATTCTTTATTATCTTTTCTAAAGGTTCTAATATCGTCCCAGATTGGGAAGGCCGGAAGTATTCTATCTTTCTGCCTTGCAAGGAGGACTTCCCGCGGGTATTTTTCGATTTCAACAGCTCCGACTGGGATATGTCCGAGTAGTAAATCTGCAAATATTCCTCCTCCTGCTCCTGCAAAGAGATGGAAGGTTTTAAGCTCACCCACACTTATACGTCTCCTTACTTTCAATTTTATACGTACAACCTTTACTGCTTATTTTCTGACCTTTAATTATATTTGTTCCAAATGGGTTATATTGTCCTTTATATGCACGCACCCCATTGTGCAAAGCCCTTGTAAACTCTTTCCATAATGCTTCAGCATCTATGTCTTCAAGTGTAATATTGTCTGCAGCTGTATTACCTTCTTTTTTGTTCACAGTTGCCGGCCTCCCATCGCCTCGATTTCCTTCACTTCATCCTCTGTGAAGGCAGGAACCTTGACACCACTGGTGGTATGGAGTTTTTCATCTATTACAGGATTAAGCTCCCCGGCTCTGGAAGCCCAAGACTTAATTGTGTAACGGCTCTTGCCAAGCCTTTCCGAAATTTCTTTAATTGTTTCCATCAGTTTTCCTCTCTTTAGTCCTCAAATAATTTTATCTGTAGGCTATCAGAATAGTCCTCTTCTTTAAATCTCTTCTCTAAATCATGGACTGTCTGACAACCACGAAAACCTTTATTGTGCGGTACATCTTTTATCACCCTGCTATCCATTCGGAGCATCCGTTTCCAAAGACGCGGATAATGCTCTCTGAGTTTACGGAGGGAATCTAATTTCTGTAGCGGACAGTTATAACAGGATACGCGTTCAAAAATATCATAAAGGCCATCCCAGTTAAACCCTCTATCATAACAATATTTCAAACAATCAGCTTCACTCATTCCGTAGTTAATCAGAGGAAAAACTGTCTTATACTTTACTTTCACAAAATTAGAAGATTTCAGCCGGTCTACTTCGTCGGCTACAATGCCTATGAAACGCGTTGAATCCTTCATGTAGTTATCAATAGCCTTGACCTTTTCCCTTGTACACCACCTCCTCATTGCAGAAGGCCAACCATTACCAACCCTATGAACCTTGCCTTTACCATCTCCACTCTTTTTCTTTATCGGCCTTTCAAACATCCAATAATTAAAACTATATTCTGGCCGTAACTCCTTTATCTTAAAACCAATATATTCTTCGACCTTCTTCACATGCCGGTCCATCTGTGGGAACTCCCATCCGGTGTTAAAGAAAACTACCTCATCAAAAGGTATTTTCTCTTCTACCATTAATAGAAGCATGGCTGTAGAGTCTTTACCACCAGAAAAACAAACGACACGTTTAGGTTCACTCACTTTAATGTATTTCCTCTTTCTCTGCTTCCAGCTCCAGCTCATACTGCTCGACACCATTCTTCGGCCGGATGTCTGTAATTTCGCCAGAGGAAGAAAACTCGACCTCAAACTCAAGTCTATGTACTGGAGATATAGTTGAGTAGCCAATAATAGAGATTTCTCCCCTCTCTCTTTTTTCATCTGTAGTTTTGTATGCAACGCTGATTGAATAGCCTTTCGCATACTCTTTGGAAAAAGCATGATTGCTCACCATAAGTTTTGCAACTTCATGCTGCTCTTTCATGATTTTACCGATTACTTTTGTCAAGACAGCCAGACCTTCACCTTCCTTCATTTCTTACCTCCAAAAGTATTATTTCATAGTATATAAAGAATGTCAATAGTTTTTAACTTTTTTCTTTTTCCGACGTCTCTTATCTTCCAGGTAAAACACTGCAGAGAGGGCAAACGGCGCGAACACATCATACGAAAGAGCAGGAATGATATATATGAAAAACCTTACCCTTTTCTTATCCACACCAAAGAGCTTGGAGAAAAAACTATAAACGTCGAAACCTTCAGCTTCTTCCCTGATTTCAGACACATCGTCCTTCACAGCGCTCAACCGCTCACGCAGGGAAGAGATGGCCTCCAGTTCTTTCTGGATGTCCTTCTGGATTCCATCATACCGTCGCCAGCTCATATTCTGCCAGTAGGCAGCATCGCTTTCCAGAACTTTAACCCGCGCTCTTCTGTCCTCTATTTCCTGCTCAAGGTCTTTAACCCGCTCATTTTTCCCAATCAGAGAGCGGTCATTTTCCTCTGCAACTGTGACCTTAATATAATCCTTATCTTGGTACTTAATGAAGTTAACCGTCAGGGTAGAAAAGAGAGAATAGGCGATAATCAAAAAAGCCATGACGATAAAAATCCCGGAGAACAGATAACCAAACGGTGTGCCTTCATAGAAGAATACGCGGCTGGCAGTGAAGGCAGTGGTAGTGAAAAGAATCATCACCACACCTGTAAACCAGCTGACCCATTCAGACCTCCCACCGAGAACCTGGGCCAGATGTGTGTGGTAAGCGCTCATGATGGCACAGCCAATACCGACGGCGAGCATTACAAACTCAATCATTGTAAAGGTCGCGGTTTTCTCTTCCCTTCTCTTCCTGGACGTAGCGGCAAGAAGAGACTCCCGGGAGGTTTCTTCCTCTGGAGTCTCATCAATTTCTGTATCCAAAAGCCCACGCGCCGGGTTTCCTCTGTCCGGCTTCTTTCGGAGCCTGCCGGTTGTGACGGCGTACTTCCAATCAAATCCGCTTGTACGCTCATTGGTTGAATTATTCATAATGGTCTGCCGGATTTCTTCAGCGCTCAATTTATCCCAGACTTTCCGGTCGATTGTAACACCGCTGTCTACAATGACTTTATATTTTCCCCTGATGTACGAAACACCGATTTCTTTATCTTCTTGAACTCTCATCTGATAAAATCCTCAAATAATTTCAAATATGCTTCTTTATCTTTCCGTTCCTTAGCCCCGTCAAAAACAAATACGTCTTCCTCATCCACACCGTTTTCTGCTAACTCATCTTGCCATGTCTTAATGAGGTTCTTCGGAGCAATTACAATCACGTTCTTGTTTTTCTTCTTTGCGATTTCGATGGCTGTAGTAGTCTTGCCGGTTCCGGGTTCAAAATCCAGCATGAAATACGGACTGTTTGCAAACCGCTCCAAAGCTGTCCGCTGATGCTTAAATAATTTTCTCTTCATCTTAATTTCCTCTCCTTAGTCAAAATCAAATACGTCTCTTGTAACTTCACCTTCCAGAAGCTCCTCACCAATATCCAAGGCTGTGTAGATTTTCTCCTCTACACTGTTTTCCACATACACCAGGTATGCAAACTTCATTTCCTGTACCTGCCCACGGAGCAGGCGGTGTTTACTCTGGAAGAACCGCTCCACTGAGGCATCCACACAGGAGTAGATTGCATAATTACAGCCTTTCAAGGAGTTCAGCCCGTATCCAGCGCTGGCAGGATTGGCAATCATAACACGCGCTGAGCCGTTTTGGAAGTTTTTTTCAGAAAGAACTTTCTCTTCGTCGCTTTCTTTCCCTGTATAACAACAGTAAGTAATGTCAAGCTCTTCCATTTTCTCTTTCAAGAGTTCTGTAAAGTTTGAACGCGCAGAGAATATAACAACCTGATTCTCTTCAATGCCTATTTCTTCCAGAAGCTCTTCAATCATATCCATCTTGGGATTTTCTTTTAATGGGCGATACTCAACCGGATCGTCCTCATCTTCCCTGATTGGCTCAATGCCGTTGCACAAATCCTGCAGGCGATGGTACAGCTCCAGAGACTGCCCGCCATGCAGGGTAAGATTCTCGCTGAATCCAAGGTCCACCAGCTGCTTTCCGATTTTCTTGGCTGCCTTGGAAATCTTGACCGTCCGCTTTATCGGGTTTTTCACAAAGTGTTCATTCTCGACGTCAAAGACGTCCGAGCGCTTGATGGTCATGGTAATCGGAGCCATCCGACGCCGAAGCTCATCAATATTCATGAAGGGAGTATACTCTTGGTTTTTCATAATCCAGATACATCCCTTGGTGCTGATTCCAAGACGCCGATTGATAGACTCCATTGCTTTTTTAAGAGCTTCCTTACCTTCCCTCTTGTAGACTCCCGCAAAATAATTATGCACCTGCTTCCATGTCTTTGAGCTGATAAGAACCCGTCTTCCCCTGCCCACAGGAAGATTCATCATTACACAGTAATCCTCTGCAAAGCTAAACATACTCTCTTTGAAGTATCCTTTCTTCAGAAAATTATACTGATCGTATGCATTTACAGCGCTCTTTGACATTAAGGTACCTGTAAGAGCGCATCTTTCCCCTGTGGTATTCAGGGTAGAAATCAGCCGCGTGCGGGTACTTCTCTTCCAGGGCGCACAGGGAGTGTTGGTTTTAATACGGGAGCTTTCATCCAGAATGATAAACACATCATCCCCATCAACTTCTAACTGCTTGCGGATAATCGCCGGAAGATCTTCCTGGGTGATATTTCTTTTCTTGTTTAAGCCCCTGGGCGAGAACCTTTCAAGACCGATGATTGTCCATTTCATAAACTCTTAATACCTCTTAGTAGTGAACTCTTTCTTATATTTCCATTATTCTTCAGATTCAGAAGCTCATCCGTATGAATCCTCCGGCTTCCCTTATCCAGTGCAATATTGACCGCAGACTGGGCGTCCAGAAGGTAGATACGGTCTTCCTTCTCATAATAAAACCCGACCTTTACATCCAGCACAGGGGCAAACCGGCGAAAGAATCGTAGCTGCTGACGCTGGAACTTCACATATCCTTTTCCATCCGGCAGCTTGACTTCCAGAAGGAAAGATTCCTGGTATAAACGGTTGTGGACTGTCGGCATGGCAAGAAGGTCAGGAAAGCCAGGATAGGTTTCTTCTGTTTCGATATTATACACGGCAAAATCTTTTTCTTCCAGAGTCTCTATAATATATTTCTGTAATTCTGCCTCATCCTTAAACCTCATTTTATTTTCACTCCCTTTTCCTTAGCCACGCGGATAACAAAATCTTCCAGGCTCTCTTCTCCCTGTGCATCGAACTCCTCGGTATCATACCAGTTAAGCCCAACCTCCGGCGCCACGCGGATAGGTACAGAAAGGATAGAGGAGAAATCTTCCATGATTTCATAAATCTCCCGGATTCTTTTCAAACCTTCCTTGGTTGCAGGAATGGAATAACAATTCTCATCATGCACAGTCAGGAGCATCTTCTCCACGCCTTTACTGCTTGCAAGCACCCGGGCGGTTGCAATCTTGATCATGTCGCTGGCGCTTCCCTGGATAAGGTAATTATAGAACTTGTACGCATCCCGCTCGTACCCTTTACGAAGATGAATCTTCCGGCCGATAAGAGTTTTAATGTAGGGACGGCGGTTAAGCACAGTATCCTGTACGGCGTCGATAGTGTTCACAACCCAAGGAATAGCCAGCTCCATCCTTCTGGAAATATCTTCTGCTTCTTCCTTACTCCATCCAAAGTTTTTCACCATGGCTTTGGTCTGCATACCGTAACTCTTACCAAAGCGGAAGTTCTTGGCCAATTTCCGGGCGACTTTTGCATCATGCTCTTTATCCATCCCTGTTACTTCCACAGCATATTTATGCTCATCCAGGAATGGATTGTGCTGGTACATCTTGCGGATCTTCTTTCCTTCCCTGCCGGTTGCGAAGTGAGCCTGCAGAACGTTCTCCTGTCCTGAAAAGTCAAAGCGGATGAAAAGCTCACCCTCTTCCGGTATGAATACCTCACGGCAGAGCTTTGCCAGATTAACTTCGTTCTTCTTTCCCTCAAAGACTTTTGACTTACTGGGAATGTTCTGCAGGTTTGGCTTACTGGAGGAGAGACGTCCAGTCTGCCTGGCTCCAACAACACTGAACTCTCCATGCAGGCGAACGCCATCATCTGTAACTGAGAAGTACCGGCTAAACTTCTCACCTAAAAACTTGGACTGTATACTTCCAAGCTGCTTGAGTTCCAGAACTCGCTGCACTACTTCATATTCCCCTTGCAAGTCAGCAAGCACAAACTTATCTACAACCGGGTTCTTAATGACTTCATATCCCATCTGAGAGATTTTCCGGTATGCACGGTCCACATACTTCTTCGGCAGGAGAAGGATGATCTTTCCCTTCCCTACTTTCACAGAAGGAAAATGTTTTTTCAGCTTCCCTGCCTCCTGATACAGAAGGGAACCAGCAAACGAATCTTCTTTTGTATTGAACTTCTCACCGTCATGACGCAAGAATCCCTTGATTGTCAGCTTGTAAGGAATCTCGATGCCGTTTTCTTCCAGCAGGTATGAAAGCTGGGCTGAAGAGTTTACATTAACATCCCCGTATTCCTTCTTGAACGCCTTGGAAATCCGGTTGTATTCCTTCGCACAGAGGATAACATTCTGCTTCCACGTCTCGATGTCCACAGATACGCCACCTAAGCGCATGATGATAGCGGCTTTTAGCTCTTCCATGTTCATCGCCAGCGCTCTCTGATAGCCCTCTTCTTCGACGATTTTTCTCTGCTTTTCCCAGATTCTCATCGGCTGATTGGCATCAGATTTTACATACTCACGAACATCTTCTTCGTACCCATTATCCCAGAACCATTTCAGATACCGCCTCGGATCTCCGCGGAAATTATTCTCTTCTGCTGCATCCTTCAACGCGGCTATTCCTTTGCTCTCCTTCAGATACTTCTTGGAAAGCGCATCCAAGGAATACTCCTGATATTCATCAATCATGCTTTCTATTATCTGGATGTCCAGAAAGGAGCATTTGATAGCCTGCGGGGCTATGTTATACTCAGCGCATATCCAGCAAATATCGTATGCTATATTTGCCCCTAAAATAGTAGCATTCTTGTCAGTTATTACTTTTTTGAGCTTCCTGACATCCTTGCCTTCCAAGAGTGAGACTTCCCCGTCTTTCTCTACAGAGGCAACCAAGATCTCTCCCTCACCAAAAATCCATGAAGGTCCGCAGCTTCGCAGCTTTGGGTCATGCGTCTCGATGTCGATTGAATAGATTTCTTTGCTTAAAATCTCCTCATACTTCTTAGTCAAAAAACCGTTGATGTCACCTTTAGTCATTTACCACTCCCTGTATAAAATCTGCTAATTCATTTAAATTGTCTCTATTTCTACCCTCCACCATGTAGAAGTTATTCCTTGCTCTTGTCGCTGCCACATAAAACACCCGAAGCTCGATGTCAGGAGAATGAGTCAGGTAGTAACTTGTCTGTCGGGTGGCGTCCAGGAAGTAGAAAACATTATCTGCCTCCCCGCCTTTGACCTTATGTACTGTTGAAGCAAAAAGCCTTGGAACGATTGTCCGGCTTTCCTGGCGGATGTAGTCCATTCCAAAATTATCAATCACATCCTGAATAAACGCTCCCTCCCGGGTTCTCGGAAGGATGTTATTCTCAATGGGTTTAAGTGAGAAATCGGTAATTTTATATCTGTTTGCAAACTCCTCCCTTTCTTCCCAGTCAAAGTCAAAACCTTTGGCCAGCTCGAAATATCGGCTCAGGAGCCTCACCGTCTGCCGACTGATACAGAATCCCTTATCTGTATGATAAGGAATACCGCGCTCAATTAAGCCGTCAGTGACTTTTGTAATATTAAGATTGGTGCGGAAAAGGAGCATGTAGCTCTCAGGGTCTTTCCGGGAAAGCCCGGAGAGGAGCATATTATAGATATGCTCACGGTCACGAATGTAATCCACAACACCCTCTTTCTCCCGCACAGGCGCGTAGTCTTTCTCTATTTTGTCCCGCAGGAGGAAAGTAATATTGCGGGAGAAGTCATAAACTCTTCTGGATAGCCGGTATGACTTCTCCAGCCTAATGGTCGGGTACCTGCGGGAGAGGTTAATTAGGATTTCAGGAGAAGCACCTGCGTATGTATAGAGCGCCTGGTAATCATCCCCGTAGCAGCGGATCTTCTCACATTTTTGGCTCAGTCTCTCCACGCACTCCCACTGAAGGGGGGTGAGATCCTGTGCCTCATCAACCAGGCATACCCGAAGACCTTCAATAGGCTCCCCAACTTCCATGTATTTGGAGAAACAATCAGTGAAGTCCACAAAATCATTGGCTTTCTTGAAGCCCTCATAGCTCTCGATAAGAACTTCATAGCGTCCTGTATCGTCATTGAATGTATTATCAAATGCAATGGTCGGATTTCCGGCTCTGATTGCATTGTATCTTTCCAGTAATTTATCATCCTTTGTCGGCTGTGCGTTCTGATCCCTGCCGGTCAAACTAAAGCCGAAGTGTTTATTGAACAGCTGAAGGTCTTTCTTTGAGATAACATTGACTCCCTTCAGCCCTGCCTCCCGGAAGCAGAGAGAGTTTAATGTCCGGAAGTAGACCAGATCATCCTCTGTAAGGTATCTATTCACCTGCATCGCGCGGTCGATACCGTTCTGGACACCCTTTCGGGTAAAGGTCACGAAGGCAATTTCATCCGGGCGGTATTCCTCCAGGAGAGTCTGAAGCTCCTTCATCGCCGCGGTTGTTTTCCCAGCCCCAGCTGCAGCCAGATAGATCTTTACATCCTTATCACCGAAATCTATCTGCATTACTTACCAGCCTTTGCAATAATAAACTCTTTTAAAAAATCTTTATCCTTATTTCTCCTGCGGATCTCATAAAGCGTATCCCTACTTTCAAGCTGCTCACCCAGGATAAGGAATCGATACAGGTAGTAGGCTTGGCCTTTGGTGAGCCGAATATCCTTGCCTTTGAACTTGTATGTGCCATTTCTAAAATCAAGCTCGTAGGCTCCTTCATCGTAGACAGGTTCAATCCCGCCGTTCAGGCGAAGCTCCACAGAAAGAGAATCTTCCATCCTGTCATTGGTCGCTATAACACGCACACGCACATCGACGCCAATGTCTTCTTTAATAGTGTTAAAAAACTCAGATAGTCTTTCGTCAAAGTGATTATCCATTAAAGACAATTCTATCTGCCTTACATTTCCCATCATTTAATTCCTTAGAAACTTTCGTCTTCTTCCAGATCTTCTGCTGCTTTCTTTAAATCATCCAATATTCTGCCTGCATCCATCCGCGCAGCATCTTTTGTCTCGGCGTATAATAATGCCTCTCTTGTGAGCCTTTCATCCTGCTTTAAAAACCAGCAACTTAGGCTCTTCTGGCTGTCTCTCATTGAATACTCAAAACTTGTAAACTCACAACCATGACTTATCATCCGGTCACGAAGATTTATCTTCCCGTATTTAAAACCAGATACCCGCAGGAACTCTGTAAATCCTTTGGTCGTAAAATAATACCCACCGTCAGCGAACACAGGAGAGCCGATTCCGATCATGTAGCCTCTCTCCTTTGTGACAGAGCGCCGAGTCAGGTAATTGACAAGAAGGAGAGTCAGCTCATTTAACTCTGAAGTGTCTGAATCACTGTCCACGACAACCTGTCTGTCTTCAATACCCTCCATTGAACTATTGACGATCCGCGTCCAGATTGACGCTGCCACAGGGGTATGCGCCCAGCCCAAAACGTCCCAGCATTTACACTGTACAGACTTTTGAGTTGAAAGCTCTGTAATGTCCTTGAACATCACTTCCACCGGCTCTTTCCCCGGGGCGGCAATCTCCCAGCCGTAATAGGGCTGTGCTGCAAGGTAGCGGGTCACCTTACCTATAGAATCTGCTCCTGTTACTGTGTTATTGCGTGAGTCTTTACGCACAACACCTGAATACTCCCGAAGCGCGCAGAGTTTCTTGTTGCAGATTGCATTGATTGGTGCCTTCCGGCATCCGTAGTGATACTCCTTTGCAACTACGCTTTCATAAATCTGTTTAACTTCATCCAGACCGCCTTCTTCCTTCTGGATTGGGTCCAGTAATCGTTCATCAATTTCTAAAAGCTCATCCAGAAAATCCTTCTCATATTTATTTTTCAAATAAATAGCAGCAGAGAAAAGATAATTATTCCGACCCGCACCAGAGCGTAAAGCTCCACTCAGAGCAAAGCTCTGAATACAGAATGGCGCGTCAGAGTAGGGAAGAGAAGCTGTTGTTTTCTCCACATCCTCAATCGTTGTGATACTCTGAATCATTCTATCCAGGGCCTTTTCAAACGGTATCTTCCTGCCTTTGGAATTGATTAAAGATCCGCGTCCAATAGTGTCCGGCCGTCCGAAGGCATTGAAGTACGGCAGGTAGAGGCATTTGCCGTCCCGTCCATCGATAACCCTGTTGTGCATCGGGAAAACTTCCACGGCGTTCCCACCGCTTTTGTTTTTGTAAATCCCGCGAAGCCCCATAATCTGTACAATCTTTTCTATTGCCTCTATTGCTCTTGAAGCCAGAGGAGGTATTGCGTAGAAAAAATAAATATGAAGCCCGCCAGACTTCGATGTTACAGGGGTAAAGGAATACCCAAGGTCGTAAAGTCTTGTTATCAATTCGGTAAACGGGTAATGCTTGTCGTTGTACACGTCAATATCAATGACCGAGTAATAGCAGACATCTGCATCACCCTCCTTCAGGAGAGGCTCCACTGCCAATCCCTGCTTACCGTTAATATGATCAACGTACTGCTGGAATGTCAGCTCTGCATGACCAAGTTCTTTATGTTTTGGATCTGCATAGGGATAATACATCCGCTGCGCGCGTACCTTGCCGTTATTCTTCACTTCAAACGGCGGTATATGCGCTGTGTATTTCTCTGTTTCTCCTTTGAATAAACTGGAGAACTTATGGATTAGATTTTCCCGGTCTTCCATCAATCAAATATACCTTTTATTCCAATACGAAAACAACCTTTGCCCTGTGCGACGGCTCAAAAGAATCCAATACAGAGAAGTGCGAACCAAACACCTTAATCATGGCACCATAGTTTACAAACTTGGGCCGAAGAGACTGCGGAAAACACTTATTCGGATAGAGCGCGACGGTCTTCCCATTGATTGTTGCATGAAAGATATGCTCCTTGGAAACTTCTATTTCTTCCAGTCTGTTTTCCGTTCCACTCTGATACTCAATGAATGAGTTCACGATCGTCGCGATGTCCTGGAATACATAGTCATAACCTTTGAGTCTCTCATGATGTTCTTTCGGAAACTCAATCATTACCATTGCGCCATGAAATATCTTCATGTTAAGCCGCAACCGAAGAATCTTCGAAAGCATTGTTCCATCCATGTCAGAGAACATCTGAGCGAAAAATCTCTCATTCACGTAATACTCATCGTCACCCATTTTCACCAGGAAAAAAGATTTAATTGTGTGAGCCATTATTAATTACTACTCCTTGAAGTGGGAGCCGTTTCCGGCTCCCGATTTTTAATTCTTAAAACGATGATTCCTCAAAATCTTCATCTGAAAAATCATCATCTTCACCATCATAAGGAATCAGATTCTTAACAGAATCTCCCCTGTTCTGCACCAGAATATGCTTGGAAATTGCTCCCTGCAATTCAGTGTACTTTTTCAAGATAACCTCTACTTCCTCTTCGTCCAGGTCTCCTGGCATAATACCTTCACCATCGTATTCGAAGTTTTTATCCTCTACGATGTCGAAAGCAGGGTAGAAATAAACCTTGTTATAGGTTTTATTCTTCTCAGGATTGGAAGAAATCTCAATCATTCTTTCAGGAAGAATGTTACACGCAGGTTTGAGCATCTTCATAAGCTCTTCATACTTCTTGTTTCCAACACTTTGGAAAGGCATGAGGACACCCTCAAGCTCCGGGTAGTCATGCAGGTGAAGGAAAAGCCAGTGCATGGGTTTAAGGACATTCCCATTGGAAAGTGGGCGATCGAAATAGCCCACAACCGGAACTTTCGCGGCATCCGCGGTATTCCAGAAACCTACAGTCTGCTCAAACTCAGAAGGATTGCGCGGAGGCTGAACTTCTTTATAAACTTTCAGCGCTCCGATAACTGTTGCGTAGAACTTCTTACCAAGATTGAGTTTCTGCTGTCCAATGACAAAACATCCAGGCTTTGCACCTTTGATGAACTTTTCATCCCCTTCAATGGTCTCATTCGCTCCGTGATTCAAACACTTGACCCACAGGAAGGAATTGCGGTCACTTGCTGTTACCTGCTTCTCAATTTCCGATGCCTTCTCCAACTCATGCATCAGAGAATCATCAAAAACCATTGCCTTTCTCTTAGCTGGAGCCTTAGTAGTCCGTTTTACCGGAGCTTTCTTTGCGTTAGCTGTTGCCATTACTTAATCCTTATCTTAGATTTATTTTCCTTTTGGTTTGATCCACGATGCTCATGCAGGTGGATACTCCGATTGTCAAAATACAAACTCTCATGCCTTTTATTAATATTCTGGCATATACTTTTTAAGTATTCCTGTTCTTTTTCTGCCTCCTTATTTTGTTTTTTAATCCCGCGATCTATCGACGACAAACCCTTCGTAACATCCAGGATGAATGTTACAAGCAGTATTGCAGGGGAAAGTGCCACAAGTAGTGCCACAATCGCCAAACTGATAAGGGCTGCCATGCACTATTCCTTTACTTTAATATCGACGCCGATAGAGCGCAGCTGTTCAAGCTGTTTTAAAACCTGCTTCCGTATAGCAGAAGGATACTCGATTACAATAACCTTCCGTGTGATTGCAGTGGTTTCCTTTTCTTCTGTAGAATCATCCACCTCATGCCACTTTTCTTCTACAGGAGAAGAAGCATTCAAAAGCCGCCGTTTTTCTTCCTCAATTTCCTCCAAGACTTCATGTAAAATCCGGTAGTCCAGCTTGTCAATGAACACTTCAGGGTTCAAAGAGCTGCCTTCACATGCACTGATAATGAGTTTCTTGTTACCCTCATATACCCTGCGCTGTGTCGCTTCCTCTTCAAACATCTCTTTCATTTCCAGGCCAATCTCTGCCATGTTTGCAGTCTTGTTATACCACTTCTTCGGCCGTACTACTTCAAAATCATCAATGCCATACTCTTCCTGTAGATCCTTTTCCATTGTATCCAGGATGGCATCTACTTTCGCGTAGCGCTTATCCTCTTCCTTCTGCAAGATCTCATCTACAATGGCTTCTGCTTCTGCAATTTCTTCAAAAACCTCATCGGTCTTGGCTTTGAAAAGACTTCTTGGATTCTTGAAGTATGTGGTATTGACTTCATCCACATACTTTTTAAATCCTGTGCGCCAGGAGACTACGGCTTTTTTCAGGTTCTTGACGTGCTGTACTCCAGCTTCTGTAAGATCCAGATCTTTGATAAAATCAACCCGCGCTTTCAGGAAGGAATGATAATCATCAAAGTTTCCACTCAGCTCCTTCGGTGCATTCTGCTTAATTACCAGGGCTGGAAGTTTATCTACCAGCATGTCTTCTGTTACCTTAATCTTCTTAACTTTTCCCATTAGATACCTCTTTTCTCTTAACATCCTTAATCTTCTCACCTTCCAGATACAGCTGGAAGAACTCTTCCGGTAAATCTTCTGTTTCCTTTAGATCTAATGTCCAAAAAACTTTCCTTAAATCTACATAAACAATACTACCCTCTTACCTCCTTATTTATATAGTATCTTTAAAACTTCTTTTTCATCTACAGGGTTAATCGGGTAAATCATCTTGTACTTACTCGAAATGAGCCCACATTTACCAACGCTATACCCGTGCCTTTCGATAAATGACTTATAAATCCCAAGCTGCTTTTCTACATAATCAATCTTGACTACTCCTGTCTTTAAGTCATATAGGTCTACTGTCTTGCCGTCGGCATGTAGCACCAGTATGTCAATACAGCTTGCAAACTTCCGGTAGTCTGATACCAACACTTCAGAGAACACTTCAGGTACATTCTGCTTCTCATGATAATAGCGCAGGTAAAGACTTCTAATCGTCCACTTTGCTTCCTTTGTTGCCGGCTTCTTTCCTTCCTTTATATAGTTCTCTACTTCGTCATGTACCAGACTTCCAAAAGCACATGCAGCCTTGACGTGCGGTGCATCTCTTAATTCCTCTGGAAACTCCCCAATCATGGAGGTAATTCCAGAGAGTTTCTGACTTTTCAGATAGTACTTATGTTCTTCCTTATCAAAACTAAGCCCTATTTTCCTGTTATAGTCATTACACTTAAGGTTTTTTCCTCTCTTTATCTTAATATTTAACTTCTGCTTTTCCCTGGAAGCTGCTACAGGAAGAGAAGAGCCCTTTTTTCCTGTCTCTTTTCTTATAGCAGATTTTTCCTGTAAGGCTTTCGGCCTTCCGATGACATTTCCTTTCATAGCTCTTCTTCCAGGATGGAAATATTATTAAAATCCACAAACTCACCAAAACTCGGCGCATGTCTCCAGCTTTGGGTAAGCGATAATACCGTAGTCTCGGCTGCATCCAGAGGGCTTCCCTTCTCGATGTCAGGCCTCTTGCATGTCACACGGAATAACTCTCTTGCTACTCCGGCTCTCATGTAGTTAATGTTGTTCATACAATAATTGTATTTCATGCTTTAATTACCTTATCATAATTATCAGATAGTGTCAATAAAATACTAACAATTCTACCTATATTCCTGTCCTTTTTACTGCTTGACGGTTTACATTCATATAACTTATCATATATATGCTTACCGGTTTTTCGGTTTCCATCATTTCTTTCCGGGTCCAGCTGCTTTCCACTCCAGCTGGACCCTTTTTCATCTACATATCATCCGGATCTTTTAACGGCATGATAATATAATTCATATACCCGCTTCTTATTAATAGCTGCTTATGATTCCCGTAAAAATACAGCTTAACACTCTTCCATTTTGGAAGCATAGCCGACACAGCGTCATGCAGGAAAAGAACATTAAAATATGAGTAACATTCTTTATCATAGCTTCCTACAATACGGTCAAATACTACAGGCTGTCTGTTCTTCTCCCCGTAGTCCGTATTCCATTCAAGGTAATTATCACCGTAGCATTGCTTTGTGGTCAGATATGTTACTACTTTTGATCTTCCCTGAAAAGCCCGCACTTCCTTTTTTGCGATGCCAACAACCTTCCTGTACTCTTTAGCGTCAGCTTTGTAGACTAATGCGGGATCAAGGTTGTATAATTTCTTAACTGGCGGAAGATTACCCGCTTCTACAGGAAAGAAAAAACGATCTTCATTTTCGCTCATACACCGAAAGGATAACGCAATAAAACCGTCATTTTTCTTATCCTCTGGAATGGTTATGTGCATCATCCTTGCAGCTTTGCAAGTTAAAATCTGATAACCGTCAATATCTTTCGGCTCAAACTGTCTTTCGTCTGGAAGCATGTAGGATAACAAGCGCTTGCCGTCAGTAGTCAGAAGGTAGGCATGAGCGCCGTTAAACATAATAAAAAGTTTATCCAGCACTGAATAACCGTCGATGCCTCTATTAACCTTTTTAAGGGATCGCACTACCCGCTTACTCTCATTATCCTTTTTGACTTCCAAAAACGTATGGCCATGACTTTCATACATTTTTGCCTTCAATTCTAACTGACTGTCAAAATAGTTGTTCATATATACCTTCCTTTTAAATAATTTTACAGTTCTTTAAATAATTTTTTATCTATTGTCTTATTCCTATTAAATAATTTTTTATCTATTACCACATTCCTGCTTTACAGGAAGGAAAGCGGATCGCTTATTCCTTTAGCAGCTAAGTAAAATACTGAAACGGCGCGGAATGCTTATAATTAATGATAAGATCAACATTTCCTGAATATTTTTTATTTTCTTCATTCCAGCCGTAAAACAGAACTATCTTGAAGTATTGATCCCAACACCAACCATTACGAGTTATTTCATCTTTTAAGTGATCAGTTATCTTTATCGCTTCAATATGATCGTTAAACTCATAATGATCTGAACAATCCGGCCTGTAATAATTTTTCCATTCTTGATCACGATTCAGGTAATGAATCGTGTCAAGGAAACTTGTTTTTATAATTATTTTATAGTTCTTATCTTTTGTCATACCTTACCTTAAATACAGGAAAGGACAGATCTATTCTTTCCTTTCCGTTAATTTTTATCGTAAATTATCCCTCTTTTATTAATTCGGCCTCCACTTCTTCCCAATTTATCGCTTCTGGATATTCTTTTTCAACGTCGATATTCCCCAAAGCATAGCGTTTATGCCCATATAAAAACTTGAATGTCCAGCAATCTAAGGGATTAATTGGATCCTCATCAATATCAATAACGATTCACATATCACCTTTTTTATGTTCGTAAATTGTCATTATCCCATTTCCTCCATTTTATTTTTACAAAGATCAATCTGTAGTAACG
>PDWI01003052.1_pt1 | contig 24199 bp, 20 predicted proteins | sample 1430891 | NCBI WGS metagenome assembly PDWI01 (sample SAMN01162508, study PRJNA174530) | Oral metagenome, whole genome shotgun sequencing project. | biome: Marine environment; feature: Marine mammal; material: Swab sample of the gingival sulcus; isolation source: swab sample of gingival sulcus... | reverse complement strand
ACGCTCAAAAAGCCCCTCAACAAAAACAACGCCACCCCGACGGGCTCAAACGCTTTCTGACAATCGCGTAGCCGTAATCGAGAAATCTCGGGTTTGACGAGTAGACAGTAGAAAAAAACTTTGCTTAAATGATATTATTGAAAGAGGGATATATGTTAAAAGACAAATTAATGGACGATTTAAAGGCCGCCATGAAGGCCAAAGACGTCACCAAAAAATCGACGGTGACGATGTTGCGGGCGGCGATTAAACAAATTGAGGTCGACACCAGAAGCGACTTGTCAGACGATGCCATCGTCGACATCGTCGTCAAGCAAATTAAGCAAAAAAGAGCGGCCATTGAAGATTTTAAAAGGGCCGAACGGCAAGATATGGTCGACGAAACGCTGGCCGAAATTGCCATTTTAGAAAGCTATTTACCCGAGCAATTGTCGGAAGCCGAAGTGTTGGCCATTATCGATCAGGCGATTGCCCAAATTGGCGCCAGCTCGATGAAAGATATGGGCAAGGTAATGGCTGCCATTAAGGGTCAGCTGGCCGGCAAGGCCGACAATAAATTTGTCGCCGATACGGTAAAGGCCAAGTTGGCGAAATAAACGGCGCGATTGGAATATCAATATCCACAGCGACTGGCGCTTTTTGATTGCATTTGGTGTCAGTCACCAATAACACAGTTTTTGTTGACGTTTAGTGTCAGTCACCAATAACACAGTTTTTATTGGCGTTTAGTGTCAGTCACCGATTGTACACCGGCGCGATTGAAATGCGTCGCGCGCAATCGCAGGTTAATAAGTGGAATGTGGAAAGTGGACAGTGGAAAGATAAAGCGAGATGTCTCCACTGCGGTCGACATGACAAGGCAGCATGTCATTTCGAGTGAGCGTAGCGAATCGAGAAATCTCGGGTTTAATAAGTGGAGTAGAATGTAGACAGTGGAAAGAAAAAGCGAGATGTCTCCACTGCGGTCGACATGACAGATTACAGCCGAATTGGCTCGGATTTAATCAATAATTAGAAAGCGAAAAGTAAAATGATTGAAATTATCAACCGGCAAGCCGTCGATTTAACGGCCGAACAAATGGCATTAATTGAGCGCAGCGTTGCGGCGACGGTCAATGCCGAAGATTTTGGTAGCCCCTACGACGTAGCGGTTATCGTGGTCGACGCGCCGACAATTCAACAGTATAACCGCACCTACCGCGCCAAAGATCGCCCGACCGACGTACTCAGCTTTATTCAATACGACGATGACGGCTTTGTCTTTAACGACGACGAGGCAATATTTTTAGGCGATATCGTACTCTGCTATGACATTGCCTTGGCGCAGGCGCGGCAATACGGTCACAGCAGCGACCGCGAAATCGCCTATTTGATTTGCCATTCGACCCTGCACTTATTGGGCTACGACCACGAAAATGAAGCCGATAAAGCAGAAATGCGCCAGCGCGAAAAGGCCATTATGGCAACTTTAGCAGTCGATTAATGGGTGCTTAAAGCGCTACAGATAGCGACTAAAAGTTGTCGTTTTTGCTGACAATATGAGGTTAAAATGACCAAGAGATTAGCTTTAATAGTATTAATTGCCCTGTTGTTTGGCTGTGCTGCGCCGCCAGCGGACAAGCAGCCGCCGTCAACTACTGTGACGACGCAGGCGACGACGGCGCTAGCGACCACGACGACAGAACCGCCAACCACGACGGCAGACCCCAATATTCCAAAGGCGGGTGAAGTGTACAGCCCAATTAACGGCAGCGTCATTGCCGAGTCGGCCGCCGCTCAGCGTCCGCTCGCCGTGATGATGGATAACTTTTATGCGGCGCGGCCACAGGCCGGCTTAAACGAAGCTGACATCGTCTATGAAGTCTACGTTGAGGGCCTGATCACCCGCTATATGGCCGTTTTTCAATCGCAAATGCCGACGCTGATTGGGCCAATTCGCAGTGCGCGCCCCTATTTTTTGCGCTTGGCGATGGAATACGATGCCTACTATACGCATGTCGGCGGGTCAATGCAGGCAATGGCCGATATAAGGGCGTTTAAGATGGCCGACATCGACGGTTTGGCCGCTGGCAGCGATACTTTTTGGCGCAAAAATCACAAAAAAATGCCGAATAATATGTACGGCTCCAGCCAGTCGCTAATCGACTGGGCCAATCGTCGCCAGTACCGCACGGCGGTGGAATTTGACAGCTGGTTGTTTGGCGACGATTACGGTGCCGCCGCGGCAGAGCCGTTGACGCAGTTGGCGATAACTTATCGCTACGGCAAGGGCGACGATGACAAATTTCGCTATCAGATTACTTTTGATTACGACGCCGCCAGCGCAACCTATTTGCGCACGGTCAACGGCGAACCCTACTTAGATGAGGTGACCGAGCAACAACTTTACGCCGACAGTATTATTGTGCAGCGCGCCGCCACCAAGGTGATCGATGACTACGGCCGCTTGGCGGTCGACTTGGTCGGCAGCGGCACGGGTTACTATTTGTACGACGGCAAAGTGATACCGATTAGCTGGCAGAAGACATCTGAACGGGCGCGCACCCGCTTTTATACAGAAGACGGCAAAGAATTGGTCTTAAAGCGTGGTAAAATCTGGGTGCAAGTGGTAAAATTAGATTATCAAATAGCAACCGAGGAGGAAGCAGATGAACAATAGAGAACTACTCGATATGGCAATTGAGGCCAGTGGCAAGGCCTATGCGCCCTATTCTAAGGTGACGGTTGGCGCGGCGTTAGTGACGGCGAGTGGCGCCGTTTACACGGGCGTCAATATTGAAAATGCCTCTTACGGTGCAACCAATTGTGCCGAGCGCACGGCGGTATTCAAGGCCGTCGCCGACGGCCACAAGGAAATTAAAAAAATTGCCGTCACTAGCAATTTAAAACAGTTTATTATGCCCTGTGGCATTTGCCGTCAGGTGTTAGTTGAATTTGGTAGGCCCGACATGGAAATTATCATCGGCGATAAGGATGACTACGTCGTTTACAGTTTGGCACAACTATTGCCAATGAGCTTTAAGCCGGTTGACTTAGCGGGGGAGCGACGCGATGTTTAAATCGGGTTTTGTCGCCATTGTCGGCCGCCCCAATGTCGGCAAGTCGACCTTGTTAAATTGCATTGCCGGCCAAAAAGTGGCGATAATGACCGATAAGCCGCAGACGACGCGCAATGTCATTCGGGCAATTTATAACGATGCGGAAAGCCAAATCATCTTTTTAGATACGCCGGGTATCCACAAGCCGAAAAGTGAACTCGGCAAGTACATGGTAACGGCTGCCCAAAAGACCTTACAAGATGTCGAACTGGTTTTGTTTATGGTCGACGACAGTAGGCAAATTGGCGCCGGCGACCGCTATATTTTAGAGCAATTAGAAACGATTGATACGCCGATTATCGTCGTCATCAATAAACTCGACCTCATTCACCCCGATGATTTTAAACACTTATACGACAGCTATACGGCGCTGCCGTTTGTCGACGAAGTGATCGGCATTAGCGCAATTGGCGCCGGCAATGTCGACAGTTTACTAAAGTCGATCAAGCGCTATTTAAAGGCGGGGCCAAAGTATTTTCCCGATGATGTCGTAACCGATCAAATGGAACGGCAAATTGCCGCCGAAATCATTCGCGAAAAATTGTTAATGTATCTCGACGATGAAGTGCCACATGGCGTCGCCGTCGTCATCGACAGCTTTAGCGAACGCGACGACAAGCCGATCGTCGACATCGCCGCCACCATTGTCTGCGAAAAGAAATCGCATAAAGGCATTGTGATCGGCAAGGGCGGCGCCAAACTAAAGGGCGTTGGCAAGGCCAGCCGAGGCGATTTAGAAGTTTTATTGGCCAGCAAGGTCAATTTAAAAATATGGGTAAAAGTGCGCGAAAACTGGCGCAATAGCAGAACGCAGCTAAAGAATTACGGCTATTCAAATCGCGATTAACAGTAGAGGATTTTTATGGACAGGCAATTAGACGACAGAGAAACATTTGAACAATTATATCAGCACATTTTAAATCATCTGCGCGGTAGCGACGACGATGTCGTATTAGACGAAATTGCCGCCATTCACTATGCCGACTTGGCAGAGATGTTAATGGACTTAGAGCCGAAAGAACGCAATCGGCTGTTTATGCTGCTGTCGCGTGAACAGGCGGCGGCCGTCTTTAGCGAAGTCGACAGCGAAACTTTTGCCGAATTGTTTGAATTGTTGCGTCGCGAACAAAAAATTGCCATTCTCGACCTAATGGGTCAAGACGATATCGTCGACATTTTGGGCGAAGTGCCCGATGCGCTCAAACAGCGTATTTTGACCTTGTTAGACGACGAATTGCGCGGCGAAATTCAAGAGCTATTGGTCTACGACGAAGACAGCGCCGGCGGCATTATGACGAAAGATTTTATCGACGTCAAGCGCGATATGACAGTGGCGCAGGCGACTGTCTACCTGCGTGAAAATGCGCCCGACGCCGAAACCGTCTATTACGTCTACGTCACCGATGAAAAGGCCAGTTTGGTCGGCATTATTTCACTGCGTCAGTTAATTGTAACGGCGCCTTGGGTGACAATTGGCGACGTCATGCACCAGCCGGTGATTAGCGTGCACGTCACAACTGACCAAGAAGAAGTTGCCCGCGTCGTTTCTAAATACGATCTGTTGGCCGTACCCGTCGTCGACGACGCCGAGCGCTTAGTCGGCATTATCACGGTCGACGACGTCATCGACGTCATCGAAGAAGAGGCCACCGAAGACATCTTGCGCTTTGCCGGTATGACCGACGAAGAGTTTGAACACAACGAAGAACAGCTCGGTAAGAGCATTTACTATTCGGTGCGGGCCCGCTTGCCCTGGTTAATTATCACCATCTTTGGCGGTTTGCTGTCGGCCTTTGTCATCTCTGGCTTTCAGGGAGCGCTGGCGGCCGATCAAACATTGGCGCTATTTATGCCGCTGCTGGCCGGTATGGGCGGTAACGTCGGTACGCAGAGCTCGACATTGACGGTGCGCAATATCGCCCTTTACGACATTAAGGGCACGACGATGTGGCGTACGCTACTACAAGAAATTATCGTCGGCTTTTTGGTCGGTTTAATTTGTGCCGGTATCGTCGGCCTGTTGTCTTACTTTATGCGCGGTCGTTATCTGCTCAGCTTGATTGTCGCCGTGGCGATGTGGGCCAATATTGTAACGGCGGCAACCATCGGCACAATTGTGCCCTTGGTGTTTAAGCGCATTGGTGTCGACCCGGCCGTTGCCTCGGCGCCATTTATTACGACGACCATTGACATTACCGGCCTCAGCATTTACTTTACGCTGGCGACGGCCTTGATGTTTGCCCTGTTATAGCAGATCGGAGTAGTATGATTACGACAAAGGCGATTGTGCTATCGCGCAAGAAAGTCGCCGAAAGCGACGTCATTATCAACTTGTTAACGCGCAAAGAGGGCAAAGTGCGCGCCTATGTCAATGGCGCCAGACACCCTAAATCGCGCTTTTCGTCGACGACCCAGCCCTTTAATGAGGGCATTTTTTCGCTGTTTATCAATAAGGACTTGGCGCGTCTATCCGAGGTTCAACTGACAGAGCCGCATTTGCCGATTCGCGATGACATCGATAAAATTTTTCTGGCGACCTATATGATGGAACTGGTCGAGCTGGCACTGGCCGACGGCGAGGCGATTGACGGCCTATACGACCGCGTGGCGCACGCCTTAGTGGCGCTCGAAACGGCTCAAAACTTGCAGTTGTTTAAGCTCGTTTACGACCTAAAAGTAATTGCTTTAATCGGCTATCAGCCGGCGCTATTTTCGTGTAGCAGCTGTGGTGCGACGCGTGAGTTGACGACCAATTTAAGCGTTCAAATGGGCGGCGTCATCTGCCAAAATTGCCTTGCCAGCTGTGTCGATTGTGCAAATTTTGCACTCGACGACTTAAAATTGATTAATTTTATATTAAATAAATCATTTAGGACTATTCAGCGGGTGGCAATTAGTGATACAATGTTATTGAAAGTAGCAACTTGGACAAATCGCTTTATTGCAGAACATGTCGTTAGGCGACCGCTTAAAAGTTTAAAATTGCTCGGCTCTAACTAGCCAAAAGGAGGAAGTATGTCAATTAGTTTAGAAAAGGTAGATCAGGTAATCGAACGGACGGGTGTCAGTTATAAGGCGGCAAAAAAAGCACTAAAAAAACGTGACGGTAATGTTTTAAATGCAATTATTTATCTCGAAGAGGAATCCAAGTCGAAAAAGGTAGAGGAAGACGGCGATTTCAAGCAGTTTAGTCAGTTTAGCCAATTTGGCGAAGATATTAGTAATTTTTTCAAAGATATTATACACAAGGGCAATGTCAACCGCATCACCATCGAAAAAGACGGCAAGCGCATTCTCGATTTGCCGGTTATCGCCGGTGCGGTTGGTGCCGTTTTGTTTACGCCGGCAATTATTGTTTCGTTAGTTGCCGCCTTTGCAACTGGTTGTGAAATGAGCATTCACAAGGAAGACGGTGAGGTGATCAACGTCAAAGACGTGACGCGCGATACGCTCGAAACGGTCAAGCAGAAAATTGACGAAGTTAGTCGCGCTGATATTTCAGAAAAAAAGGCCGAACAGCCGACTGCTGAAAAAACGACTGAACAGACGGCGGAAAAGCCAAAAAATGGTGATTGGCAATAGCGAGTGGAAAGTTGAAAGTAGAAAGCAAAAGCGTCGCTGCTTGCTGGCAATACAAAGCGTTTAATCCCCCAAAAGGGGGATTTTTTTGTGCTTTTTATCGTCATTTCGACCGAAGTGGAGAAATCTCGGGTTAATAAGTGGAAAGTAGAAAGTGGACGGACTAATCAAGAAATGTATTGCTATTAGCAATCAATAGTGTTAATATAAAAAAAGGAGGTGTTATTATGGCACGAACATCTAATATATATATAAGAGTTGAACCTGATATAAAACGAGAAGCTGAAAGCGTATTAAAGGAATTGGGAATACCGATGTCTAATGCCGTCGCAATGTTTTTACGACAAATTATTTTACAAAATGGGATACCTTTTGATGTTAAATTACCTCACAAAACACCGGTTAGTTTTGCTTCGTTAACCAAAGAAGAATTTAATGAAGCGATAAGTGAGGGCGTCAGAGATTTTGAAAATGGCAATGTATATACCGCTAAACAAATTAAAGAAGAAATGACTAAGCTATATGGAAATGATATATAAAGTATTGTATTCAGCGGCGGCAAGAAGTGATGTTAAAGCCATATATGAATATATCGCCTATCAGTTGCTTGTTCCCGAAACTGCTAAGGCGCAAGTAGATCGCATTATACAAGCGATAGATTCACTTGAAAAATTGCCTTACAGATTTAAAGTTTACGATGAAGAGCCGTGGCGGAATAAAGGGCTAAGGTGCTTTACAGTAGATAATTATATGGTGTTTTACCTACCTATAGATGCGCTTGGCGTCGTTAGAGTTATACGGATTATGTATGGCGGTAGAGATATAAAGGCGGAATTAGACAGATAAAACTTGAAAATATGATAGCATAAAGTGCAAAATCCCCCAAATGGGGGATTTTTACTTTCCCGTTATTCTAGCTTGTCAAGTTGACTGGCGTGCTTGGCGAAGAAATCGTATTTTGGCGGTATTTCAACGAGCCGGTGCGTCGCCGGATCATCCATATAGGTTTCAGTTGGCTGTAGAATATACTGCCAGTTCCACAATTTGGCGTTCAAATTGAGCCGCTTGGCGGCGCTTTCGGTGCTTTCCGGCACAATTGGGTGCAACAGCGTCAAAATTGACTTGATGGCATAAAAAGTGTCGGCCAATAGCTGCTCGATTAGCGCTTGGTCTTCGCCGGCGGCCTTCGATTTTTTCGACCAATACTTACTGACGTGGCGAATCAGGTGGTCGAGTGCATAGATGACCAAGTGAAAGTCGGCGTTGGCCATTTTTTGCTCGTAGTTGAAAGTATCTTTTTCCACTAAGTCGCGTATTTCCTGCGCTACGGCCAAATTGGGAATTTTGGCATTGGTATACTTTTGCGCCGTGTAAAAGGCCGAGCGAATAATGCGATTTAAGACATTGGTCAGCAAATTGCCGTCTTTTAAGACGGGGTCGGGCGACTCGGGGTCGGCTGCGACATCGTAGGGCTTGGGGTTAAAGCTAACGCCTTTTTTGGCGAGGCCAAGGCTTAAAAAGTACATGCGCAACTGGTCTTTTGTGTAGTGGTCGAGCAGTTCTTCGGCCATCGGCGGCTTAACGCTGCCCGAGCTGCTGGCCTTTGTGTTCATAAATTGCAGGTGACAGTTGGCGACCAAGGTTGGAAAGTTCACCTGTTCGGCACTGGCGACGTCGTCGGCGCGGTGGCCCAAATAGGCCAGCAGCATACCCATTTCGGCGATGCCGTAAAAGTAGATGTTGTCCTCGCCGATGAACTGATAGACGGTGGCGTCGTCGTCGATACACCACTGGCGCCAGTCGCTGCGCGGCTTGCCAATCGATTCTAAATACGTTTGCACAAATGAAATTGGCGCCCACAGCGATTCCGGCCAAACCCAAAAGGTGAGGTCGGTCAGGTTTTCACAGGTCGGTACGGGCACGCCCCAATCGACATTGCCGGACAGCCTAAAGGGCACCAGCGTTTTGCCGGTGCGGTACCTGATGGTGTTGGCGTCGAGCAGTTTGCGCGCGGCATCGCGCTCCGCCAAGTTGTCGAATTGGTAGCTGACCGATGGCTTTTTCGGTTCGTCGATTAACCTGCCGTTTTCTATGGTTGCGCCGAGCGCGCTGAACTTTTCAAATTCTTTGCGGGTAATGTAAATTTCCGGTTTTTTCAAAAATTCTTCGCTGACGTTTAAGACCATTGGGCGCACCGATTTTTCGCGCCGCTGGCGCGCGATCATATCCGTTAGGCGATCGTTGTAATCATCGAGCTTAAAATACCAGTTTTCGACGTCGACCAGCAGCGGCGTCGCATTGGACAACGTGCTAATCGGGTCGATTAATTCGTCGGGCATATACTGGTGACCCAAATCGCATTCGTCGGCGTAGCCCTTTTCCGATTGACAGCCGTCGAGCGGGCACTTGCCAATCACTTGGCGGCCGTTCAGATAAGCGCCGGCTGCTTCATCGTAAAACTGTTTGGTCGACAGCTTGCTGAGATAGCCGCCGTCGTAGAGCGCTTTAAATAGGGCGTTTGATACTTCTTTGTGAATTTCACCGCTGCGACCGAAGGCCGAGGCGGCGTATAAATTGGGTGCGACGTCGTATTTGGCGAGTACGCGCTTTTGTATTTGGTGGAAATTGAGCACGTAGTCTTCGAGCGATTGGGCGGTTTCGCCGTTTGCTTCAGCTGCTTCGCAGTAGTTTTTATAGCTGGCGATAATCGGCGACCCGTAGCAGTCGGTGCCCGATACAAAGATGACGTTGTCGGCGCCGATGCGGTCGCGCAAAAAGCGGGCAAAGGTATCGGCGTGCACAAAATAGCCACCAATGTGGCCAAAGTGCAGTGATTTATTGCCATAGGGCATGCCGCCGGTGATGACGGCGCGCTTCGGAAAGCTCGGTCGTGGTCGTTTATAATTACTCATTTTATCCTCTTTCTTTAAAACAAAATCGCCCCTTGCTAGGGGCGAAATTCGCGGTACCACCCTGATTTTTACTCAGAACCTTAACGCGGTTGACGTCACCATATCAAATCCACAGTGAAACTCCAAGGCTTGCTTCACGTCAGTCGTCGTATTTCCTTTCAGCCGGGCGGAAACTCTCTGCGACAACGGGCTAACGCTACTGTTCTCTTCATCGTCTATGGCAGTATTTTACGCTTAAACGCCTATTTTGTCAAGTCGCCAAAGCTAACAAAAAGCGCCGGTTTGTACCGGCGCTTTAGACTGATGTGACCCCGCAGTCATTTCGAGTGTAATCGAGAAATCTCGGGTTTAAAGGCGAGATCTCTCCACTTCGGTCGAGATGACACGAGGGGCTACAGTAATTATGTTTATTTCGCAAACACCGCGCCTAAGATCGCGTTCGGATATTTTTCCGGTAACATCGAGATGACAGGGTGCTTTTTACGCTTCGTCGATTAACTTATTAAACTCCTCGATTAGTTTGTCGAGCTCGGCCGTCATGGTGTGCAGTTTACCCCAGTAGTTGTCGTAGTCGTACCATTGGGCGTTGAGGTCTGCTACATCGTGACCTTGCTGTTCAATCCAAGTGTAGTATTTTAAGTTGTGGACGCGCTTTTTGGTTTGATAGGTCAACTCTTCAACGTAGTCGATGCCATTGGCCAAAACGCTGGCCTTGTGGTCGACGGCGGCGTCTACATCATTGTATTTATGGCCGCGCGCTTCTTCCATTTCAGCTAGGCGCGACTGGTACATTTCAGCAGAGTCGGTCAATACGGTAATAATGGCGTCGTTTTCGGTTAGTTCGTAGTATTTAGCCATTTTAATGCTCATTAGAATATTGGCCGCACCCGAGATGCCAACCCAAGTTAATTTTTCGATGACATCGTCTTTGACGCCAAGCGATTTTAAGTAGGCTTGACCGGCCGGTTCGTTAAATAGTCTAAATAGTGCCAAGCTGTCGGCGTCGTCGATGCCGATTAGCATATCGCTATTTTTGACGTTGTGAATCCACGGCACGTGCTTGTCGCCGATGCCCTCAATCCAGTGTTCGCCAAAGCCATTGTCGAGTAGGGTAGAGCACTGTACGGCTTCGCCGACGGCCAATTTGGCGTGGCGGAAGTTTTCTTTGATAAAGTCGCCGCTACCCAAGGTGCCAGCAGAGCCAGAAGTGAGGCAGACGCCGGCCACTTTTTGACCGTCTGTCAATTCGTGGTCGAGAATATCTTTCATGGCGTTACCGGTAACTTCGTAATGCCACAGGTGGTTGCCCAGCTCGGCAAATTGGTTTAAGATGACGACGTTGTCGCGCGTTTCTTTTAGTTCCCATGTCTTGTCGTAAATCTCTTTGACATTGCTTTCAGAACCCGGTGTGGCGATAACTTCGCCGGCGATGTTGTTGAGCCAATCAAAGCGTTCTTTACTCATATTTTCGGGTAAGATGGCAACTGCTTGGCAACCCAATAACTTAGAGTTATAAGCGCCGCCGCGGCAGTAGTTACCGGTTGAAGGCCAAACTGCTTGGTGGTATTCGGGGTCGAATTGGCCAGTGATTAAGCGCGGTGCCAAGCAGGCGTAGCTGGCGCCAACTTTGTGTGCACCAGTTGGGAAGAACTTGCCGCTCATGGCAAAAATGCGCGCCTTGACACCGGATATTTCAGGTGGAATTTCAATGTAGTTGGGCAGTGCATTGTAGCCGCCGCCGTCTTTAACCGGCTGGTTTTTCCAGCTTATTCTAAATAAGTTAAGCGGGTTGACGTCCCACAGGCCGACATCTTTTAACTGTTCTTTAATGTCAGCCGGTATTTTTGAGGGGTCTTTCATTTGCGCAAAAGTCGGCAGTTTCATGCCGCGCTGTTTGGCAATTTTGGCCGTTTTTTTGCGCTGTGCTTGATCAATTGTTAAATCGATGAGTTTTTGCATGGTATTCTCCTCACTTATTTCAAAGTATTTAGTATTTCAATGACGGCATTTTTGTCTTTTTTAACCGTATAGGCCGAGGGCAGTTTATCGGCGGTTGCCGTTAAATCTTTTAAGCCTGAGCCAGTTACGATGGTGACAATTTTGTCGTCGGGCTTAAAAAAGCCCTCGGCATGCAATTTTTGAATGCCGGCAAAGCCCGCCGCACCGGCCGGTTCGCTAAAGATGCCGCCCAGTTTGGCCATGTAGACGATGCTTTCCATAATTTGGTCGTCGCTGACGTCAATCATCATGCCATTTGAGCTGCGCACGTATTGCAAGGCCTTTAGGCCATTGCGCGGAATGCCAACCGAAATGCTGTCGGCGCGCGTCGTCGGCGCAATAAAGTCGAAACTGTCCTTATTGGCGCGAAAGGCGCGCGTGATCGGGTTGGAAACATTAGATTGTACGCCGATCATTTGCGGTACGCGGTCGATAATGCCCAATTTCTTAAATTCGGCAAAGCCCTTGCTGACGCCGCTGATAATACAGCCGTCGCCAACTGGTAAGACGACGTAGTTGGGCACCTCAAAATTGAGTTGTTCGATAATTTCAAAGGCGGCCGTCTTTTTGCCCTCGACCAAATAGGGATTGATGGCACAGCTTCTGATGTACCAACCGTATTCGCTGGCCACTTCGTAGCACAGTTCAAAGGCGTCGTCATAGCTGCCGTCGACCAAGAAGACAATTGAGCCGAATACCAATAACTGGGTCAGTTTGGCCTGCGGAATGGTCTTTGGCACAAAGATGATATTCTTAATGCCAGCGCTGGCCGAAAAGCCGGCGATTGAGCTGGCTGCATTGCCGGTTGAAGCGGCGGCGATAATCGATGCGCCGCTCTCCTTGGCGCGGGCGATGGCGACTGCCGAAGCGCGATCCTTAAACGAAAGGGTCGGGTTGCGCGAGTCGTCTTTGATATACAGGTTATTGAGCTGCATGTCTTGCCTGATGCGCGGCACGTCGTATAACGGCGTAAAGCCGAGCGATAATTCGTCGACTGACGCCTTGTCGGCGAAGGGCAGAATATCGAGATAACGACTAATTGACAAGTCTTTGTCGGCTTCTAATTGCGCGCGATTGAGCGCAATTGACGGATAGTCGTAATTGACATTTAAGATGCCCTCTAAGCCACAGTCTGGACAGACGTACTGCGCTTCTGCCTCGCCGAAGTGGCGACCGCATTTGACGCAGTGTAAATCTTTGACTTTTGCCATGGTTGATCCTTTCTAAAGTGTCCTATTTGATATGACGCGCTTGGCCCCTTTTTTCGAGCTGTTCAAGCAGGGCTTTCGGGTCTTTTGATTTACTTAAGAAAATCATTGCGGCGATAATGTATGGCTTGAAGCTGGCTTGTTTGTAAAGCGGTACGCGATAGCGATCGAATACCGAAGCGGCAACTTCGCCTTCGGCACAGCTGACGTCAGTGATGTCGGCTGGTAGGCAGTGCAGATAGAGCGCCTTGCCGTCTTTCGTCAGCTTCATCATCTCTTCAGTGCATTCCCAATCTTTATGTTTGGCGTTTTGAGCCAATAGTTCTTTTTCTAATGCGGCAATGCCGTCGAGGTCGCCCTCGCCGTATAAATCGGTGCGCTTTTCCATGGCCTTAAATGGTGCCCAGCTCTTCGGATAGACGATGTCGGCGTCTTTAAAGGCTTCGGCCATGCTGTTTGTCTTGCTAAAGCTACCGCCCGACGCCTTGGCGTTTTCAGCGGCCACTTTTTCGATGTCTTCCATTACTTCATAGCCTTCGGGGTGCGCTAACACCACGTCCATGCCAAAGCGGGTGAACAGGCCGATAATGCCCTGTGGCACTGATAACGGCTTGCCGTAAGAGGGCGAATAGGCCCAAGTCATGGCCACTTTTTTGCCCTTTAAGTTTTCAACGCCACCGTATTCGTTAATTAAGTGCAGTAAATCGGCCATCGATTGCGTTGGGTGGTCGACGTCACACTGTAAGTTGACCAGCGTTGGGCGCTGTTCTAACACGCCATCTTGATTGCCCTCTTTGACGGCGGCTGAAACATTGCGCATATAGGTGTTGCCCTTACCGATGTACATGTCGTCGCGAATGCCGATGACGTCGGCCATAAATGAAATCATGTTGGCCGTTTCGCGGACGGTTTCGCCATGTGCAATTTGCGATTTGCCCTCTTCGAGATCTTGCACTTCTAAGCCGAGCAGATTACAGGCCGAGGCATAGCTAAAACGCGTGCGCGTCGAGTTGTCGCGGAATAGTGAAATACCCAAGCCGCTGTCAAAGATTTTGGTCGAAATATTGTTTTCACGCAGTCTTCTAAGGGCGTCGGCGACGGCAAAGACGGCCTTTAATTCGTCGGTTGACTTTTCCCATGTCCAGAAAAAATTATTGTTATACATTTTGCTGTAGTCGAGTGTTGCCAGTTCGTCTAAATACTTTTTAATCGTGCTCATTAGATCTCCTTTACATACATTGACGGTACTAGTGCATAGAGTGCTGCACAGTTAATTAAATCTTGCTTCCAAGTAATTTCGTTGGGGGCATGGGCTTGCGATTCGGCGCCGGGGCCAAAGCCAATGCAAGTGATGTCGTTGCGACCCATAATTGATACGCCATTGGTCGAGAAAGTCCACTTATCGGTTAATGGGCGCTGTTGTCTTTCTGGGTTGGTGCCGCTAAAGCCGAGTCGCTCTGAACCAAACAGCGCCTTGTGCGCGTTTTCGAGCGATTTGGTCACGGGGTGATCTTCTGGAATAACCCAAGTCGGGAAGTAACATTCAATTGGGTAGACCAAACCAGTGTAAGACGGGCGATCGTATTGATACATCGATACTTCGACGTCGTCGCCATATTTTTTAACATTGGGCAGTTGGCGAATTTCTTCGAGGCATGACTGCCAAGTTTCGCCAGCCGTCATACGGCGATCAAGTGACACCGAGCAACCGTCGGCGACGGCACAGCGCGATGGGCTAGAATAGAAGACCTGTGATACGGTAACAGTACCGCGACCCAAGAAATTGGCTTCTTTAAATTGCGGGTTGTACTTTTCGTCGAGCATTTTGACAAGGCCCTTAATTGCAGTGCCATCGGCGGCGTCGTTTTCGTTTAGGGCGCGAATGTCTTGCAAGATATCGGCCATTTTGAAAATGGCGTTGTCGCCGCGCTCAGGTGCCGAGCCGTGGCAAGAGATGCCCTTGACGTCGACGCGAATTTCCATGCGGCCGCGGTGACCGCGGTAGATGCCGCCGTCGGTCGGTTCGGTAGAAACGACAAACTCGGGGCGCACTTTACCCTCTTTGATGATGTACTGCCAGCAAAGGCCGTCGCAGTCTTCTTCTTGTACGGTACCGCTGACCATGACTTTATAGCCATCTGGAATGAGCGATAGCTCTTTCATAATGCGCGCGCCGTAAACGGCACTAACGATGCCGCCCAGTTGGTCAGATGTACCGCGACCGCCGATTTCAGTATCGTTTTCGTAGCCCTCGTAGGGGTCAAAGTTCCAGTTTTTGATTTCGCCGATGCCGACCGTGTCGATGTGGCCGTCAAAGGCGATAATTTTGTCGCCCGTACCCATGTAGCCAATTACGTTACCTTGAGGGTCGATTTCGACTTCGTTAAACTCCAATTTTTTCATTTCTTCGGCGATGCGCAAGGCAACGTCTTTTTCTTCGGCGCTTTCACCGGGCAGGGCGACTAAGTCGCGTAAAAATTTGTTCATGTCCTTGCCAAATGCTTCGGCTGCGCTCTTCACTTTTTCAGCGTTCATTTAAGACCTCTTTTCGTAAAAATTGTCAGTGACGACAGTGCGTTAAACATCATAATAAATCAACTCTATCATATCATATTGCGGACTATTTTCAAGCGCTATTACAAAAAAATTTTATAATTAAAAAATTTTTTGAGGGCGCTGCTGACAGCTTGTTAAATTGTCATTTTTTTAACTAAATTGATGCGGTTTCAGGTTTTGGTCAAGTTGGGGTCAAAAAGAAAAAACGCCAACTTCTAAAATGAAAAAAAGTCAGCATTTTCAACGGTTTGGCGCGCCCGAGACGATTCGAACGTCCGACCTATCGCTTAGGAGGCGATTGCTCTATCCAGCTGAGCTACGAGCGCATCTATCAACGCCTATTATTATAGACAAAATCGGCCACTGCGTCAACTGCTAGCAGCTTAAAAAGTAGTTGAGCATAGCAGCTTAAAAAGTAGTTGAGCATAGCGGCTTAAAAAGTAGCTGAGCAAAACGATATGCCGAGCAGCACGCTCGACCGCCTTGGCTAAAATATTAATTATTCGTAATAGTCTTGTTTTTTTTTTTTTGATATAGTTACAATGATGTAATATTTTTGCAAACGTTTAGTTACAATAAATTGAGGAGGAAAGAATGAGAAAAATTTACAGTTTTTTTAGCAGGAGAGTATTGTTGACCAGTTTGGCATTGCTATTGTTTTTTAGTTTTACGCCATTGTTGGGGCAAGTGATATTTGCCGATAGTGTCGATACAATTTCCGGTTTTTCTTTAGGTTCAGATCCAGTAAAGGCTAATTACAATGACACTGACCACCAACTTGAAATTTCGGGAAAAGGGCAAATTGACCGCGATAAGTGGGAAACAATGCTGGATCAGATTGGTGGCACTGCTGGCGCGTTCCCCGATTATAAATCTCGTTGGAGTGGCCAACAAGTTGATCGGTGGGGCAACCCTTATAATATTGTTTTTAAGGGAGACTATGATAGCAGCATAATATTGCCCAAGTATTGTCAGAATTTATTTCGTAACTTCAGCAATAATATTATTTTTGAAAAAAGGGTAGATGCACGCGATACAGCTGATATGAGTTATATGTTTGACGGTGCCAAGAATTTTAATTCGCCAATTGATTTTAATTGCAAAAGTGCAGAAAATATGGAGTGTATGTTCAGAGATTGTCATACATTGAATTCTCCAGTAAAACTGGACAATACGGCGAAAGTAACCAATATGTCTTTTATGTTTCAAGAGGATATGAATTTTAATCAGCCAATTGAGTTTGACTGCTCAAGTGTACTGAATATGGAGCATATGTTTTACATTTGTGAGTCATTGAATTCCCCAGTAAAACTGAATAATACGGGGAACGTAACCAATATGGCTGGTTTGTTTGGCCGCTGCTATAAATTTAATCAAGGCATTCAATATCTTGACACATCGTCAGTAGAGGATATGACGTATATGTTTTACAGTGCGAAGGCCTTTACGGGAACAGTTAATGGGTTTGATACGTCAAATGTTACTAGTATGCGTGGTATGTTTTATGGTGCAGAGTCATTTAATAATGGCGATGACCCATTAGATAACATGAATACATCGAAGGTTGTCGATATGTCGGAGATGTTTAAGGACGCCAAGGCGTTTAATAACGCCGGCCAGACATTAGATTTTGATACATCAAAAGTTACCAATACTGAGCAGATGTTTAGAGGTGCTGAGAAGTTTAATTCGCCCTTCGGCAATAACTTTACGACGTCGACGGTAGAGAACATGAAGGGTATGTTTCATGGTGCAAAGGCCTTTAATCAACCGGTAAGGTTTGATACCAGCAAGGTCAAAGATTTTGGTAAAATGTTTAGAGGGGCAGTTAGTTTTGAACAAGACGTTGAATTTGACACATCGTCGGCAACGAATCCGAGTGCTGTAGCTGATATAATTAATAACACCAAGGTGAAATCAATTACGTTATTGAGTACGAACGCTAGCAGCATTGAAGGCGGACATACATTTTGGAATTGTCCGAATCTTGAGTATGTAAGGGTCAATAATTTAAAAAATGATTTACCACTGTCTGAGATGCTTAACAATTTTAGCACCGATTACTACACAGTTGTTGAAATTTTAAGTGATGGCACTAAGAAGTTTGTCGCGCGAAACGCCAAGGATACAGAATATACATTTCCAGAGGCAAATAAAGAATATGAAATAAAAGTAGCTAAGGCCTATAACGTAATTTACGATCTCGATGGCGGCGCCGGTGGCCCAGCTAATTCGAGTAAGTATTTTGGCGATGATATAGCGCTAGACGCTGCGACGCGCGCCGGTTACGCCTTTTCGGGCTGGCAGTACGCTGGACAGATCTATCAGCCGACCGATTCTTTAACGATGCCAGATGTAGCTGATGATATAACGCTGGTTGCACAGTGGCAAATTCAAGCGCCGACTGATTATACGGTAAGCTACGATAAAAACGACGGTTCGGCGCCAGTTGTCGCCTGCGACAATTGTCACATGGGTGATAACATCACCGTGGCAGCTGATGCAGCGCGCGCCGGATACGACTTTTTGGGCTGGCAGTACAACAATGTATTATATCGTCAATCGACGACGCAAAATAGTTTCATTATGCCGGCGGGCAACGTAACGCTGGTTGCACAGTGGCAAGCTCAAGCGCCGACTGAATATACGGTAAGCTACGATAAAAACGACGGTTCGGCGCCAGTTGTCGACCGCGACGATTGTCAAGCGGGTGATAGCATTGCCGTGGCGGCCGATGCGGTTCGCGCCGGATACGACTTTTTGGGCTGGCAGTACAACAATGTATTATATCGTCAATCGACGACGCAAAATAGCTTCACTATGCCGGCGGGCGACGTAACGCTGGTTGCGCAGTGGCAGGCTAAGCGCGACGATGACGACGATGGCGGCGACGGAGAATGGATTTCTGTCGGTGGCGGTGATGATGAAACAAATAATGATACGGCCGTAGATAATTCGCCAAATTCTGGTGACGGTTCAAATGGCGGCGCCGCAGATGGAAATGGTGCCGACAGTACGCCAACCTTTAAATTTCCGTTTACAGATGTTGCGCAAAGCGATTGGTTTTATTCAAGTGTTTTAGACGTCTATCGACGCGGCGTAATGTTGGGCACATCATCAACTTTGTTTAGCCCCGATATGGCGACGACGCGCGGCATGATGATAACGATAATTTTCAGGTTATCGGCCGAAACGCCAATTGACGGCAGCGCTCAGCTGTACTACGACGATGTGGCAGATGGCAAATACTATTCAGAAGCCGTCAACTGGGGAACTGCCAAGGGCATCGTCAGAGGCTATGGCGATCGTACATTTAAGCCCGACCAGTTGGTAACGCGCGAAGAATTTGTCGAAATGGTTGGCAATTACGCCAAGTTCAAGGGCTACGATATGGTGGGTGCCGATGCGCTGACGCGCTTTAAAGATGGTGCCAGCGTACAAGATTACGCTAAAGATAACATGAGCTGGGCAATTGACAAGGGCATTATCAAAGGCGTTTCAAGTGATTTGATATCGCCGATGAGCGATGCGACGCGCGCTCAGGCGGCGGCAATATTCAGCCGATTTATTCAGCTGTTTAGCAACTAAAAAAGTAAAATTTACGAACACTTGCACAAATGGGTGATTTTACACAGTTGTTGCAGGTACAGAGTTTGAATAATCACTAACAACTTAAAGGGCCGTTTTAAATGATGCAAAGTCATTTAGAGCGGCCCTTTTAAGCTGGCTTTTATACAGACCCTTTACTTGAAATGACAAACTCAATTAATTGACCAGTTAACGCTATTAATGGATTACTTTTTTAAAATAATGTGTTATAATGTATTGATAATAATTCTCAAGGGACTATAGAAATTGTGATGATTGTAAATGTCGACGGCATTAGTAAAAAATACGACAAGCTGATATTCGATCAGTTTAGCTTGCGCGTTATGGCGGATGAAATTGTCTGCTTGTTGGGGCCATCGGGTTGTGGCAAGACGACGTTGCTAAACGCCATTGCCGGTTTAAGCGCCATTGCCGGCGGTAAAATTGACGTCAGGGCAGCCCATATCGGCTACGTCTTTCAAGAAGACCGGCTACTGCCGTGGCAGACTGTTTACGACAACATCGCCTTTGTCAATCGCGTGGCGCCGCGCGAACAAATTTTAGCACTAATTGAAAAAATGGGTTTGGCGGGCTATGCCGAGCACTATCCCAGTCAGTTGAGCGGCGGTATGCGGCAGCGCTGTGCGATTGCGCGCGCCTTTAATTACAGCGCCGAGCTGTTGTTAATGGACGAACCGTTTAAATCGCTCGACTATTCGCTGCGCTTTAAAATGGTGGCCCAGTTAATCGATATGTGGCGTAGCTATCGCCACGCCATCGTCTACGTGACGCACGACATTGACGAAGCACTTTTGCTGGCCGACCGAATTATTATCATGGCCGGGCAGCCGGCTCAAGTCGTCGATACATTTGAAGTAGCTACGGCGCGTCAGCAACGCCAGCTTGCTATGCCGCAATTGGTTCAGTTGCGCACTAAAATTATCGACTATTTGATGACTTAGTCAAATTTGCAGTTACATTGTATCTATACGAGGAGGAATTAATGAAAAAACGCGGAATTTCAATTCTACTAATTGTAATGTTGTTAATGACCGGTTTGTTGGGCGGCTGTGCAGCGCAACCGGCCGAAGTTGAAACGACAGCAGCTGAAACGACAGCAGCTGAAACGACAGCAGCTGAGACGACGGCGGCTGAAACGACCGCCGCTGAGACGACGGCACCGGCTGAGGCGCTCAACTTAAAATTTGCCATGCCGGTCGGTGCGCCCACCGTCAGTATTATTAAGGCAATGAAAGATGGCAAGACAATTGGCGACAATATTACGATTGACTACGAAATGGTAAAATCGCCCGATTTAATGGCATCGAAGTTGATCAACGGCGAACTCGACGCCGCCATCGTACCGTCTAATTTGGCAATTAAACTCTATAATAAAGGCATCGACTACAAATATGCCGCCACTGGCGTATGGGGCATTCTCTATATCGTCGGCACAGAAGACGTCGCCAGCTGGCAAGATCTAAAGGGCAAGACCATTACGATGATCGGCCGCGGCTTGACGCCCGACATTGTAACGCGCCACTTGCTAAAGGCCAATGGTCTAGAACCCGATGTCGACGTCATGTTCGATTACGTCGACGGCGCCGCCAACTTGGCTCCGCTATTTATTTCAGGCAAGTCGACGCTATCGATAATGCCCGAACCGATGCTATCAAAGGTGATGACTAAAAAGCCAGAGGGCAAAGTGTTGTTTGATTTACAACAAGAGTGGAAAACCGCCACTGGCACCAGTGACAGCTATCCGCAAGCCGGCATGCTGATCAAGGGCGAATTAATTGACAATCAACCGGCCGCCGCTGCGGCATTACTCGATTTATACGCCGAGAGCATCGCTTGGGTCAATGCCAATCCGGCAGATGCCGGCGCCTACGGCGAAGAACTACAAATTGGCTTAGCGGCCAAATTAATTGAAAAGGCGGTACCGCGCATGAACTTGACATTTAAAAATGGCCCCGATTCGCGCGCTGCCCTAGAAGCCTATTATCAAGTGCTATTCGACGTATCGGCAAAGGCAATTGGAGGCAAAATGCCCGATGACGCATTCTACTACGCGCCGCAACAATAAAGCATATCGCCTTTATACTGCAATTTCAATTGTCGTCTTTATTGCATTTTGGAAGCTATTGGCGCTTTGGGTGGCCCAGCCGATAATTGTGCCGTCGCCCGAAGCGACTCTGGCTGCGCTTTATGCGGCCGTTAGCCAAGCAAATTTTATGACAATCGTCGGCCATTCAATCGCTAGAATGGCGCTGGGCTTTTCTATAACAGCCTTTATTGCACTGACTTTAGGGCTTGCCGCCGGCATCTTTAAGCCGTTGCGGCAAGTGTTAAAGCCGCTGCTGTTAGTTTTAAAGGCAGTGCCGACAATGGCGATTATTTTGTTGGCCTTAATTTGGCTACAGTCCGAGCGGGCGCCAATGTTGGTCGGCGCCATTGTCTGCTTCCCGATTATCTACCAAAACGTCGTCAAGGGCATTGCCGAAGTCGACGTCAAACTGATCGAAATGGCGCACGTCTATCGCGTCGATCGGCTGCACCTCATCAAAGATATTTACTTGCCGTCGATAAAGCCTTATTTGACGGCGGCCCTATCGACCGCCGCCGGTCTAAATGTCAAGGTGGTCATCGCCGCCGAAGTGCTCAGTCAGCCGCCGGTTTCAATTGGCGAAAGCTTTCAAATCGCACGCGCCAATTTGGATACGGCGACCGTTTTTGCCTGGGCAATTATCGCCATTTTAATTGCTGCCAGCTTCGACTACGCGATAAAGTTGCTGAGTCGCACAAGTGCAGCTAAGGCAGTCGACTCGCACATTTATTGACAATCATTATCAATAACGATAAAATTCAGCTGTCCTTATCGTCAGTATTGCTAGAGCGATAAACGAATGGTTTGCACTATTTATCGTCGTATTTTTCTGTGCTTTTTTTGCCTTACAGGGCAGAAAAAAGACGGCGTTTAAGACGCTCGTTTTTTATGCTGTCGTCTTGTCTTTTATTTCGCTTAAAACCTATGATGTACCGCACTTTGTAAAAGATTATTTATTGATGTTTGTCTTGATGATTAAGCTGTTCTTTTTACCGCTCTTGGCTGGTAAGTTTTTAATTGCCACCAGCGATGTCAGTTCAATGATTGTCTCAATGGAAAAAATGCGTTTCCCCAAGCCGATAATCATACCAATTGCCGTGATGTTTAGATATTTTCCGGCGTTTAAAGACGATAAGAAAAACGTAAAAATGGCGATGAAAATGCGCGGTATTACAGTTTATTATGTCGATGGCGGTACCATTACACGGCAATTTTCAAAGGTCCAGTTTTTTAAGCTTGACGATGCAGTTAGACGACAGCTCGGTTTGCGCGCCATCGACTTTGTGGCGCTACAAAATAAGGTGGCAAAGACGGCGCCGACAGGCAAACAATTGCTCATTGACAGAATTGACTATCCGTTGCGCGACAGGGCGTTAAAGATGAGCGGCATCGCCTTTAATTACGGCTCAATCATCGGCATTTACGGCTATAACGGCGTCGGCAAAAGCAGCTTTATCAGGTTATTGATGGGCTTAGAAAAGCGCGCCAAAGCCAAAATACTGATCGGCGATAAGGCGCTATCTGGCAAGCAAAGATTAAAGCGGTCTTATCTGGTGATGCAAGATGTCAATCACCAGCTGTTTACCGATAGCGTCATCACGGAAGTTAGCCTGGGCATGGCTGATAAATACGATGCGCTCGCCGTCGAGCGCATATTAAAGGGACTAAACATCTACGACTTAAAGGACAAACACCCGCTCAGCTTATCGGGTGGGCAAAAACAGCGCGTGGCGGTTGCCAGCGCCATTTTATCGGGCGCCGAAATCATTTGCTTCGACGAGCCGACCAGCGGCATGGACTACGACAACATGATTAAAATATCGCAGTTAATTAAGCAGACCATCGACAATGATACGATTATCTTCGTCATTTCACACGACCACGAATTTCTCAACAACACCGCCGATCAGATATGCGCGCTTGCGCAGTATAATCAAGCAACTCTTTAGCCGGTTTAGAAATGGTGCAAAATGTGACCAGATATAAAATAAAATTGACAAAAACTGGCAATTGCGTTAAAATCTATTTTAGAAATAGTGTAAAATATGACTAAATATAAAATAGCAAGAGTGGTGATTAAATGATTATCAATAGAGATAAATACTTAAATAGGCTTATTAAACACAAGTACAATAAGAGAATTAAAGTTATTACCGGTATTCGCAGATCGGGCAAATCTTTTTTGTTAAATAGCTTATTTGTCAATCATTTGTTTGAAGTAGGAGTAGAAAAAAGCAACATTATAAGGCTTGCCTTAGACGATATTAAGAACAAAAAGTATCGCGATCCAAATGTTTGTTATCAATACATCACCAGCTTAATTAAAAGAGATAGCAGTAATATGTATTATGTTTTAATTGATGAAGTGCAAATGATGATAGACTTTGTCGATGTATTAAACGGATTTTTGCATATAGACAATATTGATGTTTACATAACTGGCAGCAATTCTAGATTTCTATCGAGTGATGTTGTAACGGAGTTCCGCGGTAGAGGTGATGAAATAAGGGTATATCCGTTGAGCTTTAGAGAGTTTTATTCTAAGAGCAACCATTCTTTTGAAGATGCGTTAAAGCAGTTTTACACTTATGGTGGCTTGCCCTATATCTTGTACATAGAAGATGAGATGGAAAAAATTAACTACCTAAATAATCTTTTTTCAGAGACCTATTTACAAGATATCATCGAGCGGAACGGCATTAAAAACGATAGAGAATTAGAAATATTAATAGATATTATTGCTTCTTCGGTTGGTTCTTTAACTAATCCGCAGAGAATATCAAATACTTTTAAAAGTGTCGACAAGACCAAAATAAGTGCGCCAACGATTAAAAAATATATAGACCACCTTAAAGATGCCTTTTTAATTGAAGAGGCAAAGCGATATGATATTAAGGGCAGAAAGTATATTGGAACACCGAGTAAATACTATTTTGAAGATATTGGACTAAGAAATGCTCGACTCAATTTTAGGCAGCAAGAACAAACGCATATTATGGAAAATATCATATACAATGAACTCAAATATAGGGGATTTGCCGTCGATGTGGGCTTGGTAAATCTCAGGGAAAAAATTGAAGGCAAATATCAACAAAGACAAGTTGAAGTTGACTTTGTGGCTAATAGGGGTAGCCAGCGTTATTATATACAGTC
>PDWI01003051.1_pt1 | contig 24212 bp, 22 predicted proteins | sample 1430891 | NCBI WGS metagenome assembly PDWI01 (sample SAMN01162508, study PRJNA174530) | Oral metagenome, whole genome shotgun sequencing project. | biome: Marine environment; feature: Marine mammal; material: Swab sample of the gingival sulcus; isolation source: swab sample of gingival sulcus... | reverse complement strand
TAAATGCCTCGCTAAAAGTTCTTCTCTGTCTCATTTTTTCTGTTTTGTAAACAAAGTTATTAACTTTTTTTTGTCAACCTATATCATGAGACATCACTTCATTTTTCATTTTTCATTCTTCATTCTTAATTTAACGTAGTATTGTTCTATTGTGAAATACGGTATTTTAGTGAAAAAATATGCGAAATTGGTGCTATTGTCATGTCGCCAACATCGGTTAAAGCATAATCAAGAGTGAAATTAAAAAAACTAATACCTAAACCTACGTTAGGTTGAAATGTTAATCTGTTTTTGTTATCAAAATCTTCATAAATTTGAAAATTGTTTACACCGCCTCTCAAATATATGTATCGTAAATATCTTATTTCTAAACCAATATGTGGGTCGAAACTCACGGGTTTGATATTTAGTATTGAATGATGTTCTCCATCAAAGCGCACATCACAGTCAAATTCGGTCATTAATGATATTTTATCATTTATATTAAATTCGCGAGCAATACCCATAATCAGATTAGGAGAGCTTAATTCCAACGAATTATCAGGAATTTTGTTATTTGTTTGCTCAAAAACTTTCTCAAATGATTTCTTATTAAATATCCAAATATTAAAAGTTGAACTTGCATCGCGCAAATTTGCACCAAACAACCAATTTTTTAACCGATATTGCGCTCCAATATCAAAACCGAAACCATAAGCATTTGCAAACTCCCCTTGTCTTCGGTAGATAATTTTCAAACTTGCTCCCCAATTCAGGTTTTTTATCTTTGATTTTTTACCCAAAGACAACAAAAAGGCATAATCGGCAACCGAAAAATATGTAATCCTATCGTAATTTATATTACCATTTTCATCAATCATATTTAACGTATTTGGAATATTATCAACTCCAAATCTTATAGCTGCAAAACCTAATGCCAAACTATCCGAAAGTTTATAACTTGCTCCTGCATAATCGTATTGCGCCAAGCCCGAAAAATAGTTGGCGTGCATTATGGCAAGTTCTATTTTTTGCGATGATGTTACTAAACCCGCAGCATTCCAATACGAAGAATAAACTCCTGACGTTGAGCTTACTACCGAATTGCCTTTTGCTAAACTTGCAGCATCTATTCCAATATTTAAGAAATCGTTGCTATAACTTGCAAATTGCGATTTTACATGGTCATTTATACACAAAAACACTAAGGTAAAAAGTATTATTGTCTTATTTATTGTCATAAATTTATGCTTTTTGGGGGCTAATACCCGACGGTTTAAGTTTTACATCAGTTTACAAGTGTGGGTAATAGTTTGTGAACGATTAGAGCGAGCGAAACAAGTTGCAACCCACACAGCAAATTGTGTTAAGAACAGTTTACAGGTATTTGTTTGTTATTTCCTGAATTTCACTTATTTTGCTATTGTATGAATTTTCTTTTAAATATGTTATCCATTCGGTCAGGATATTTATATTCTTAGGATTGTGTTTTTTTATCTCCCGAAAAAGTTTTTTAAAGGTATTGTCGCTTTTACTTGTTATTTTTTTTGTCCTTTTGGTAAGTTCCTTTAAATCATCGGGAAGACCAAATTCTTTCAATGAAATTCCGACACTTTCGGCGTTGCTCATTATCCATTTTTCAATTGCCGGATTTATAAATATCAAATAATGATGTGTTTCCGGATTTTTATGCCGAAATAATTGTATATCAACAACGCTGGTTATTTCGTCAAACTCTTCCGCATATTTTAATTCTTTCTTATCTTTATCTACAATTCCAACGGCAAATTTGTCTTTTAGTTTACTTTGCATAATCCTTGTTACTGTTCCGCAACCTTTTTGATGATTATAACCTCTTGTCGGCGGAACAATAGTTTCTATAAGATTTGTATCCACGTAGCACTCCGGAATTATTGAATAATCAATCATTACAAAAAGTTTTCATTGTTAGCAAATAAATCCAAACCATACTGATATATATCGTAAACTTCGTCTTTTGTAAGTTTTCTTACGACTGTTTCGCCATGCTTAAACCCCGTCGAAAATATTGATAACTCATCTCTACAATTTTCCAAAAAGTCATTTACGATATAAGGACTATGAGTTGATATAAAAAATTGATTGCTCGTTGCGTGAATTATTTGTTGAGTTATATGTACAATATACGGCGGAAAAGAATGAGCTTCCGGCTCTTCAAACAGCAATATCGAATTTTCGTTTGAGGCAATTGCCGATTTGAAAAAAATTATCCTTTGCAGAGTATCCGCAATTGAGCTGTAAGGAATTAAAAATAAATCTTTTTCTTTGTTTTTTTTAACTATTTTTATTGATTGGCTTGCTTTATCAAAAACAAGTTCTAATCCGTATTCTGAAAATATTTCGATTAAATCGTTTTTTAATTCTTTGTGTAAAGATAAGATATTCAATAAATTAGTTCCATAAGGAGGCAACAAAAAAGGAAGATTGCTTTTTTTGCCTTTAACATTGGGGACAAATGAATATTTTTTAACTGCATAATCAAATCCAAGTTTAGACGTAGTTTTAATATTCATTTTCTCATCTACCGTAAATTGTAGTTTTTGTTCGTTATTTGCGAAATGAATATCGAATATTAATTGCTTCAAATTTGCCCAAACTGCAACGTTTTTGTCTAAATATTTAATTAAACAATTACCTATATTTGTATTAATTTGAATTGGCTTTTCGATATTACCATCAAAAAATAATTCTGCTTCGTTTTCCAAACGCAAAAAATTTGAAATTTTTTTGTTTAAATTGTTTTTAAAATAAGGCAAACTAAATATACTTAGAGCTTCGAGTAGATTTGATTTCCCGACATTTGGTTTTCCAATCAATAAGTTAATTCGACTACAATTATCTAAACAAACATTATTAACTGATTTAAAGTTTTTTATCTCTATATTTTTTATAAAATTTTGCATAATTATCAGTTTAACTAAACAACAGTCCGTTACTTTTTTATAATAAATTGATAATCAGACTTTTATAAAACAATAACAGTGTTTTATAACTTGTTGATTATCAGTGTTATAATTATTAATTGCTCATTACTAATTGCAAATTGAACGGAGTGTTAAGTTTATTGAGTCTTTTTTAATGTTCTGCAACGTTTCCACATTCGACATATCACGTCTATACTGTTACCACATCAACGCACAAAAGTATATATTTTAAAACTTTAATTCAAATAAATTAATATTTTTCACTTACGCATATAATGCAATATCAGTAAAATATAAATTATTTGGTATAAAACTTGTTTGTTTTATAAAAACTTTTCTTATTTTTGTGGCTTCTTGTATATAATTTTGTACAGGATAATAATGTTGGAATTGCCCGCCAATACTTAAAATCGGTAAGACTAAAACTATAAACATTTATGTTACAACGCAATTTTTTTATACGCAGTATTCCTAATCTTTTCACATCATTAAACTTGTTGTGTGGATTATTAGCAGTTATTTTAGCAGGAAGTGGTGGTAATTACCTCGTTTTAGCGGGTTATTTTATATATGTAGCTGCAATTTTCGACTTTTTTGATGGCTTTTCGGCTCGTGCGCTTAAAGCCTCCTCAAAAATGGGAAAAGAACTTGATTCTTTGTCGGATATGGTAAGCTTTGGAGTTGCTCCATCGATGATTTTATTTGCAATTTTAAAAGAAAGCATGGACATAAAGCAATTTTCATTTTCGTTGCCTGCTGTTGATGTGTTAATATTGCTAACACCAATGCTTATAGCTATTTTCTCTGCGCTACGTCTTGCAAAATTCAATGTTGATGACCGTCAAAAAGATAAATTCTTGGGTATTGCTACGCCGGTGGCGGCTATGCTAATTGCATCAATACCTTTAATCGAAAATTTTGACCCGCACGACTTGTTACTGTTTCCGGCACTCGATAGAAATACATATTTCTTTTTCGGAGCAATGATGCTCGGAGCCTACATCGTTAAACCGGCAGTAATTATTGGTTTAAGCATTTTGTTGTCAATATTATTGGTTGCTGAAATTCCGATGTTTTCACTAAAATTCAAAAGTAGCAGTTTTGAAGATAATAAGTTAGAATATTCATTCTTAATTGTGTCGGTAGTATTATTTGCCATCATTCAAGTTTTGGCAATACCATTAATATTTATTTTATACATTACATTTTCTTTCTTTAATAATATGCTAATCAAAAGTATAAAAAAACGTGAGGAAAAAAGCATTAAATTGAAAGAAATACACGACAATGAAGAATAATTAACATTAAAAATTATAAAGTTTATGAAAAAGACGACTGTAATTATTTTATTAGTTTTATTTTCGGTAAGTAATATTTTTGCACAGAGGAGAGGCAAAAGTCAGGTGAAGTGGCTAAACATTGAATTAAAAGGAGGATACGGAGGTTCTATTTTACTAAACAGTGATGTAGCAAGCGACAAAAATGCAACTTTGGCAATTAGCCAGCCAGCCTACGAATTTGGCGGAAGATTAGGATTAACCTACGGCGATTATATCGGAATAGGAGTAGAATTGCTAAAATCGGGTTTCAATCAAGATTATGATATTAGTGTTGCCAATTCCGACACATATACAAAGACGCAGAAATTTAAATCGTCAGATATTGTTATCACTTTGAAATATACTAATCTATATGGCTTTTATTTAGAATTAGGACCTAAATTTTCAACAATAAAAAGTGTAGAAGTAGAAAACTCAATACAAAAAAGTTTCATAGATATTACCGACAGCGATTATCAGAAACATTTTGCCGATAAATTTACAAGTATCGTCTTTGGATTAGGCTTTGCGGCTTATAATGGCGACAGATTACGGATAAATTTGGGCTTGCGTGCATCTTATGCTCTTGGCGATATTGTTGAAGATGAAAATTTCTATGTTCTAAATGATGGTTTCTATCGTCCAGACGTTAGTTCTACTGCAACAACCAATCCCTTTAATTTGAAATTCATGGTCGGAATTAACTACACCTTTGGTTTCTGGGGCAATGCCTCTTGTGGACGGGGCAGATTTATGCTATTTCAATAGAATGGAGAAAAAAACGTGTATGCGAGCTAGTTTTACGTATATTGCTGATGGAGGGAAACAATAAAAATAAACAATCCGTAAAAGAACGAATAATATTGGGCATAGACCCGGGAACCACAGTGATGGGATATGGATTAATAACAGCAGTTGGTAAAAATCCAAGCATGTTGGCAATGGGAGTTTTAGAACTTAGCAAGTATGCAAACCATTACTTGAAGTTGCAAAAAATTTTCGCTCGCACCTTGCAACTAATCGAAGAGTATAAACCCGATGAGTTAGCAATAGAAGCTCCTTTCTTCGGTAAAAATGTTCAATCAATGCTTAAATTGGGAAGAGCCCAGGGTGTTGCCATGTCGGCGGCATTATACAGAGATATTCCCATTTTTGAATATGCACCACGTAAGATAAAAGTAGCGATAACCGGTAGCGGAAGTGCATCAAAAGAGCAGGTGGCTGCCATTTTGAAATCAATGTTTCATTTTAAGGAAATCCCCGGCTTATTAGACGCAACCGATGGTTTGGCTGCCGCCGTCTGCCATTTTTATCAGAAAAATATTACAGAAAATGGGCAAACTTCTAAAAGCTGGAAAGATTTTATTAATAAAAATCCAAAACGAGTAAGGTAAATCTTACGCAATTTTTATATTTTTTTATTAATGAGAATTGAAAATTAAAAGTTGAGAATTAAAAATGTGGCAAACGTAAGCCCTAATTAACAGTAATTCGTTATTTTTTCGATTAAAATATTTAATATAAATAAAAAATAAAACAAAAGAACGTTAGCAGACTTTACTAACGTTCTTTTGTTTTTTTTATTGTTAATATTTGTTATTTATACAAGAAAAATATTTTTAATTTTTAACCTCCAATTAATATAAATATTAGTTTGAAATCATTTTCGATTATTTGGTATAGTCATAGAGCCCAAAGGTTTTTAAAACCTTTGGGCTCTTGCATAGAAAAACCAAATTATATTAATATAATCTAATTTTTGTTTAGTATTTATATAAATAATATTTTCCCGAAAGTAATAATTAAGTTCAAATATTAGCGTCGGGAAGTTTATATTTAATAATTGAGAATTGAGAATTGAGAATTGAGAATTGAGAATTGAAATTTATAAATAAATAAAACGAATTAGTCAGAGAATATTCCCCTCCAAAGTAGGGGAATTTTTCTTCGACTAATTTTTTATGGAAATTGTTAATTTTGTAAGTATATATATAAATAATAAAGTTCCGAAAGTAATAATTGAGTTCAAATATTAGCATCGGGAAGTTCCGAAAGTAATAATTGAGTTCAAATATTAGCATCGGGAAGTTCCGAAAGTAATAATTGAGTTCAAATGTTAGCGTCGGGAAGTTCCGAAAGTAATAATTGAGTTCAAATGTTAGCGTCGGAAAGTTCCGAAAGTTATAATTAAGTTTAAATGTTAGTTTCGGAAAATTAATATATTTATTATTTATAATAAAAATTACAGAAATCAATTAACAATTAGTATTTAGCAATTAGCAATTGGCTTGCGCATAGATAAGTTTTCTTAATAAATATATTGTAATAAATAATAATGTAGAGTTAGAGAAGTTTTATAATATATAAATAGGAAAATAATAACAAACTATGTAAATAGTAGGGCTGAGGGTTAAATAATTATTTTCAGTTGTAGATATTTATAAATATTTAATATAAATAATAAATGAGAAAGAGGGTAGAGGTATAGTTTAAAAAGTTTTTTTATTCAATATTTGTGCTTTTTATTCTTTATATTTATTATTTTCATTTAAAAAGTTATTTTCAATTTTCAATTTTAGCTTTTAATTTATATTATTAATAATTAGAAAACCTCACAGACTATAAAAATCTGTGAGGTTTCTTGTTAAAATAAACTTATATTAAACCAAATCATTCATATCTAAGGTCGTTTACCGGATTGCTTATTGCGGGTTTCCAATAACTAATTACGGCTATTATGGCAACCAAAAGTAGTATTACGAAACTGCAAGCAGCAAATATATACCAATGTAATGCAATTTTTTCGGAAAAACTTTGCATCCATTTTTCGGCTACAAACCACGAACCTACTATTCCCAACAATACAGCAGGTATTGCCATGCGCTGCATGTCCCAAATAAATAATCTGAGAACATTGGAAACCGTTGCTCCGTTAATTTTGCGAATGGCTAACTCTTTTCGTCGTCGGTTTACTTCGCTTAAAGTGTAGCCCAACAATCCGATAATAGTAATTAGGATAATAATTATATTTCCTATAAGCATAGTGTTACGAAAACCTTTTGCAGATTGATAGGCTTTGCGCTGTTGCTCTGCTAAGCTAAATACTTTTATGTCTTTGGTGGGCGATGCTATATTTGCTACTTCGGTAATTTTTTCCATAATATTTGGCGAATGTTTAGGGTTAGTTCTTATTAGGATATTAACATTATAACCTGAATTTTTAGTCAAAAACTTAATATAGCGAGTTTGAGGAACAAAGAAAAATATAGCAGGACGATTATCAGAATTTAAAATTGAGCCTATTATGAAATCGGAGAAAACACCGCTTATATTTGCACCCTCTCCTCTATCGTGGTGTTCGGTTATGGTAATTTCTTTACCTACTACGCTGCCCGACCATTTATTATATGCAATTAGTTTTTCCGCTCCTAATTTGCTAATTAAAATATCGCCTGCTTTGTTGTCTTCTGTTGTAAAATCATTTCCTTCCTCTATGGGAATGCCCAATATTTTTATGTAGTTTTCATCAATATAGTAGAAGTCTGCAACATTGAATAATTCCTGCTCTCCATCTTCCGCCATGACATTATTTCCCGATGCTCCATCTAATGGGAGGCTTTCTCCTAATCCCGCAAGCTCAACTTCGGGCATTTTCTTTAACTCATTTAATACAGTTGATAGTTTGCTTGCTTCCATACCGGCAGTGGAAACATAATAAACATTTTCGGTTTGATAGCCATGATTTACATTCTGCATTTTATCGTATTGAAGACTTACAACCACCAACATGGCAAGTATAAATGATGCTCCAACAAATTGTAACGACAATAATCCGAGTTTCCATTTATTACTCTTTTGACGATAATTGCGAAAAGCTGCTGCAACGGGGATTTTAGAAAAGAAATGTCCGGGTATGTAACCAATAATTAGTAATATGAAAATTAATAATCCAATTAATGGCAAAATAACTTCTAAACTAAACATTGAAATTATTTTATGTTCTACTTGCTGTTCAATAAATGGTTGTGCAAAGTAAATTATTAAGCCCGATAAGGTCAAAGACATTATAAAAACCATTAATGCTTCGGTGAAAATCATGGCTCGCAAGTTTCGTTTTTGCGCTCCGTAGCATTTATGTATTGCTGAATTTTTGGCGCGGTTTACCAGCGTACTTATCGTAAGTAAAATATAATTCATTAAGGCTACAAAAATTACCGAAAAGGCAATAATGCTCAAAATTAATATAATGGACTTATAAGTTTCGGGCATTATGTCTTTATTTTTAAGAAATTTATATTTTAATACAAATCCGGGATTTTTTTTCTCTATTTCTTCAATATCTTGATGCTTTTCTTGCATTTTTCTAACCGCCGGAGCTAAACTTTCCGGTGTTACGCCTTTTTTTAACTTAACACAAGTATAATATCTGTCGTTTCCCAACCAATTTTGAGTTCCGTCCCAAGTAAATTCAGGCGTAGAAATCATAGAGACCAAAACATCATAATAATAATTAGTATTTTCGGGTACTTTCTTAAATATTCCTGCAATTGTTAGTATTTTCTTAGGGTTAGATTGTAAACGTATGGTTTGACCAATAATATTACCGCCTATTTTCTCTGCTAATTCATCAGAAATCATGCATTGCATAGGCGTTGTTAATATTTTGCGTGCATCTCCGCTAATCATAGGTCGAGGAATCACGTCTTGCCAATGCTTATCTGCCAAAGAGAAACGCGCGTGGTACTTTTTATTGTCAGATGTGAAGAAATCGGTTGTTGCAAAATGATTAATTCTTGTTGCAAACTCTATTCCGGGAACTTCGGCTTGCAATCCGGGAGCAATTGCGCCGCTTACAGTTTTTGCTGTTCGCAGTTCTTTTTTCTGATTGTCGCGTTTAAATTGTTCGGCAACAGTGTATATCCTATCTAAATCAGGATAGCAATTGTCAAAACTGTAATAATAAAGTACATTGCCTAATAATATTAAACCAAATGCCAAGCCGGCACCAAGAGATATTATTCTGGCAAAAGTATATTCGCCCTTGCGAAATAATTTTCTAAATGCTAATCTTAAAGTATCCATTGTTATTATATTTTTTATGTTTTAAAATCTATACCATCGAGATTTTTAATATCTCGATGGTAATGTGTAAAAAAAGTCAAATTATTAATACAATTATTTATCGCTAATAGTTTGTAACTTACGAATGTGAATTAAGATATGAAAAATAAAAGTTTAAAAAGAGAAGTTTAAAGCTATTTTTATATTATTATTTCCTAATTTAGAAATTAATAAATATTTAATATTAATAAAAATTATAAATTTATTGAATTTCTGTTTTATTTTCTAAATATTAATGTGTTTTGCTATTAAATTCTATTATTTTACTTAAATAAAAGAGAGCGAAAAAAACATTCTTAATTTTTAATTTTTAAATATTAATTCATATTATCAAAAAATTATTTATTATTTCTAATTAGTTTACAAAAACTCCCAAATGTTGCTCTGTTTTATCCACAACCTTTCCCGATTTAGACAAGCGTATGCTTCCGGAAGTGTTAGTTTTTACTTCTGCATATTTATATACTATTTCTTTGCCATAAAAATCAGCCGAAGTGGTAGAAATAATGTATAAATTGTTAATTTTACCGCTAACATTTGCACCGCCCGAAGAATTTAATTGAAATTCGGCATTGTCGGCATCTATTTTGCCTTTATAATCGGCGGAACTTGTTATGTAAGCCTTAACTATATCAGTATTTAGGTCGCCCTTATAGCTACCGGAGCTATTTATTGTTAATTCTGCCTTTTTCGTTTTGCAATTACCTCTAACATCAGCAGATGAGGTGCTGCTGATTTCTAATTTCTCAGATTTTGCCAAGCCTTTCCACTTAATATCGCCCGATGAATTGGCATTTATATCTAAATTTGTTGTTTTTAAATCGCCTTTCATCAATATATTTGCCGATGAGGTGGCAACTGTCTTTAAATAATCGCTTTTTATATTTCCGTTTACGATTATACTGCCCGAAGAGTTGGCTTCTAATTCAAGGTCGCTGCTTTTTATTCCGCTTTCTACATAAATATCAGCCGACGCTATGGCTCGTAATTCGCTGATTTCATTTCCGTGTACAGTTATGTCAATGCTGCCGTTGAATGTCTTGCCGTTTATCTTTACGTAGTTTTCATTTACACTAATGCTTCTACCTCTGAAAAAACTCTTTTTTGAAACTTTGTCAGCCTCGTCCCAATCTAATTCTATCCTCAATTGATTGCCTCGCTTATTAATTGATATTACCGAAAGTAATCTGTCATCGCATGTTACTGTTACTCCCTCTTTTCCGTCTTGTTTCAAATTTATATTTAACGAATTTGCAACCAAGATTTTATCATAATTCTTTACATTATAAGTTTTGGTCTTTATACTTTGACCCAAGGCTACATAACAGCCTATTAAAGATATTAAAATGATGTTTACAATTTTTTTCATAATGATTTGTTTTATAAATTAAATTTTTATTTTGATATACCACAATTTCGTTTCACTTCATTGTGGTTTATTGTTATGCTGTCCCTTTATCCCGCAATTTTGTTTGAATTTAATTGTGGGATATTGTTATGCCGTCCTTATTTTCCAAAATTTGGTTTGTAATACATTGTTGGCTATTATTATTGCGTATTTTTATCCCACAATTCCGTTTCACTGCATTGTGGTCTATTATTGTGCCGTCCCTTTCGGGACTAATTCGTGCGTAAGCCAATTGCTCATTGTTCATTGCTAATTACTCATTGAATAATCACTCCTGTAATTTTACGTGTTTTGTCAACAATTTCTCCCGATTTCGACATATAAACACTTGCCGATGTACTTGCCTCAGCTTCGGCGTATTTATACACAATGCCTTTGCCATGAAAATTAGAATTTGTGCTTACGCTTACATAACACGTGTCAATGTTTCCATCTACACGAGCATCGGAAGCTGAGCCAAGTTCAAAATTGGCTTTTGTTGCATTCACCGTAGCTTTAAAATCGGCAGCACTTGAAATGTCTGCATTTAGGTTTTGGGCTTCTATTTCACCTTTATAATCAGCGGCACTGCTTAAATTAACCTCTACCGTTTTACATTTAATGTCGCCCACAATATCGCCCGCTGACGAACCTTTAATTTCTAATTCATCAAGCTCTAAAAGACCTGACCATTCAATACCGCCTGCCGAACTTGTTTCTAATTTCAACTTATTTGTTGGCAAACTACCTTCCCACGATATTGAAGATGCCACAGAAGCTGATATTTCGCTAATTTGCTTTACAAAAACTGTAATTTTAATTCCTCCTTCAAACTTAATTCCGTTTATTTCAACTCTTTCTTTATTAATTATTGTGTTTTTTAAGCGTCTTTTACCAACAATTTTCTTAACTTTGTCCCAATCGAAACGAATTTCTAATGTTCCGAATAAATTTTTTTCAATATCTAAAGCCGGAAACAAACGACTATCGCAGGTTACTGCTACTCCTTCTTTATCGCCCGCAACGAGTTCTACATCTATTGAATTTTTAACTTCGATTTTGCTGTAATCTGAAATTTTATACGTTTTGGTCTGCACTTTCTGACCAAATATTGTGGCTGTCATAGCTAACAATAAAATTACTGTGTTAATTGTTCTTCTCATAATTTATTAATTTTTAATGAAACCTAAAATGTATTATATTTTTTCTTATTTATAACTATCATTCCTGATACCATAATTCGTGCCAAAGCTGTAATGCTCTTATTTTTAGTAATTTATGATTTTAAGATTTCTTGTTGGTGTAAATTTTTTAGACATCGGTGTCTATTTTTTTTACATTTGTGGTGAATTTGCTCATTTCTATGCAATATTTCGTCGATTTTCATCATAATTGAATCATTTGCTAATAATATAATGTTAATAATGGAACGATGGCATACTTAATTTATCGTTTTCAACTGCCAATTTAAATTGCTTTCAAACGCCATAATTTTACGCTTTAAATGCTCAATTTTCAGTTCAAAATTGTCCAAAATAGCTTCCAAATTTCAGATAATTTTATTGCAATTTTGAATGTTAAAAATTGAAAAAACAAACTTTTTAGCATTTTTTTTGCCCCAAAATGCACTTTTTTTGACTTTTTAAAACATTGTTTTCCAAACTTTTAACGTTTTGTACCACATTTGTACTATCCAATTTTTTGGTTTTTTTAATAAAGTGCTTTAGATTTGTTATCGGCAAAAGGGTCAAAAAAGCTAAAAATAAACTTTGAAGATTTCAAACGAGCCGACATTGTAAAAAAAATTGACAATCGACAGTTATAGGAAGTCGTATAAATGTTTTTATTGTTATGTGAAAAAGTTGAAACTTAGTTTAGTTTATAACAAACTTATTTTACACTTTTATTCTTGAAAAAATAATATAACTAAACTTAATTACTTTGGAGGTTTTTGAATTGCCAAATAGATATTTGAAAATTTTTGTCACTAAATAGGGGTATCATAGTGATTTTTAATGTGGACAGACTGAGCAGAATAATGTTTTTATTATGCTTCAGTCTGTTCTTTGTTTTTGCAGGTTCTTTTCATCGTTCAATTAGCAGTGAACAATTGGCTGGCGCACTCTAATTGTTCATTATTCACTGCTAATTGCTAATTGAATTGTGTTTTAATTTGTTTCAACAAACTTCCCGTCTAAAACTGTCTCTTCGCCATTGGGTATTTTTACCGATGCCGATATTGCACCTCCTCCGTAGCCTTGATGAAAAACTATTGTAATGGCGTGATAACCCTGCAATAAAGCTATCATTCCGGTGCGCTTTCGCAATGAGTGATTTCCGCCATTGTCCACCACCAATTTATCGCCTATATACAACAAACTGCCATCATCAGAAGTAGTAGAAAATTCATACATGCCCTTTTTGTCGGCTTTGAAAATGCCTGTAAACTTAAAAGCAATATTCTCGCTGCCTGCATATTCGCCCATGCTGATTGTGTCTATGCGCACGCTTTTTAACCCTTTGGAAAACTTAACATGCTCCACCGATTTAAACTCGCCTTTTTCAACTATACGCATAAATCCCGCCTGCGATGTTTTTGCCTCAATGCCTTCGCGATATTGCTGTTTGTCGAGTTTGGCAGAGTAAATTTCGCCCGTAATATCGCCTCTAAATGCGCGCGCCTTTATTTTTCCACTTTCTTTTACCACTATCGGTCGCTCATATTTTGTTGATTGTTTGGTAGGTTTACTGCCATCGAGTGTGTAGTAAATATCGGCTTGTTCAATATCAACCTTCAATGTAATTGTAGCACTGTCGGTAAAAGCAAAATCCTTATCAAGACCCTGAACAGCAGGCATATAATAATAAACTCCCATATTTTCTAAGCGTGGGTAAAATTTATTCATTCGCTTATGAAAATCGGTGTAATTTTTATCATCTTTTTTGCTCCATGCTCTTTCTGCCAATGCCATAATTCGCGGAAATGCTTGTATTTGCAAACGTCTGAAATTGGGTATCCATTCCGACCATAAGTTGGCTTGTATTCCCATAACATATTTTGCCTGCTCGGCTGTAAATTCTTCGGGAATCGGGTCGTATTCATACACTTTTTTGATTGGCGTTAAATCATTTCTAAAATCAAAATAATATTGAAAATCGGGAGTTATTACCATTTTATTGCCATTTTCGGCAGCTTTATTTCTTGTTTTGGGTGCCCAATTGCGCCACCACATCATTGATGCGTCTTTGCTCAATCCGCCTTCCACAATTTCGTCCCAACCCATAAGTTTTTTGCCTTTGGTCTTTAAAAATGCTTCTATTTTGCGGTTGAAATACGATTGTAATTCGTGTTCGTTTTTCAACTTATTTTCACTTATAACTTTTTGGCAATTAGAGCATTTCTCCCATTCCGAAGCGTTTACTTCATCGCCGCCTATGTGTATGTATTGCGCAGGAAATAAATCGGCAATTTCAGATAACACATTGGTAATAAACTCGTAGCTCGTTTCCTTGCCCAAACAGGCAGGAATGGAAAATACCGAGCCCCAACCCGCTTTGCCTTTACATGCAAGATACGGATAATTATCAATTGCAGCTTTAAAATGTCCGGGAACATCAATTTCTGGTATCACCGTAATGCAACGAGCATCGGCATAATCAATAATTTCTTTCATTTGCTCTTGCGTGAAAAATCCGCCATACATCATCTGTCCGTTTTTTTGATGATAACGGCGAGGGTCTATCGTGAAAGTCTCATCGGTTTTAGCATTTTTCTTGCAAATTTTATCGTGCTGACTTTCAACACGCCAAGCTCCTTTTTCAGTAAGCAACGGGTATTTTTTTATCTCAATACGCCAGCCTTGGTCGTCGGTTAAATGCACATGATAGGTGTTTAATTTGTAAAGAGCCATATAATCTAAAAATTGCTTAACCTCTTCAATATCAAAAAAATGCCTGCTGAAATCCATTTGCATTCCGCGCCATGCAAAACGCGGGGCATCTTCAATATGTATGCAGGGAACTTGCCATTTTGTTGCTACTTTTTGGTTTTGCTCAATGTCAAAAGGCAGTAATTGTCTAATGGTTTGAATGCCGTAAAACCAACCGGCTTGGTCTGCTGCTTTGATTGTAATACTTTTATTATCAATGTTTAACACATAAGCCTCAGCCGCTAAGTTTTTATCGCTAACAAATTCAATAACATTGCTTGTAGCATCTTTGCTTATTGAAAGTTCAAAACCGGCAGCTTTTTTCAACAATAAATTCAAATATTTCGATGCTTTATTGGGTTTTCCATCGGTAATTTTAAATTTTGTGTCGGCATTAATGGTAAACGAGCCTTTTTTTAGCTGCATAACATTTGGTTGAGGAATAATATTAACCTCATTGGCATTAAACGAACGCGAATTATTACAAGATGCAATAAATAACGCAACTACGATTAAAAAATTAATTGAATATTTCATATTTTATTAAAGTATTGGTTTTTAATGTATTGTATGACTATTTATCTCTAAGTAAACTCTTCATAGAAATTATGTTTTTATTCCTTAGTATTAAATGTGAAATGAATTTTACTTAGTTTGGGCGCGTTGGTAAATTCGGGAAGCAAAAATATAGAAAACAATTTGAAAAACAATTTATTTTTACTTAAATTCTTATATTCAAACCATAATCAGTTATTTTTCAGGATTTTATAGCGAACTAATTTGATAAAAATGAGCGAAAATAAAATAATAAATAGTTTCAGACGGTGTAGGATTTACAAGTACAGTTTTAACAATTGCCGCTTTATTGTTTTTATGATTTTGTAATTTTTAAACAGTTGAAAATAAGGTACTTATGTTTTTTTTATAATAAAAAGTTTGAGCTTACTCCGTTTACAGTCTTTTTTTGTGTAGATTTTAAATTATAATGTATCTTTGCATTTAAAAACAGTTCGTTAAACTCTTACAAGAAGCTAATAATCAGCCTTTTTCAAAATATAGTAAATTTGTTGTAATTCGCTTATTATCAGGATTGTAATTTTTGTTTTTAATTTAATGAAATGTGTACTTCAAATAGAAAAATTAGCAAAAAATGTCGAAAGTTTCAGTAATAATTCCCAATTATAATTGCGCATCGTGTTTGCATAAAGCCATCAGCAGTTGCTTGATACAAAAATACTTACACGAAATAATTGTGGTGGACGACCATTCTACCGACAATAGTTGGGAAACATTGCTGGAATTGCAAAATTTACATCCTACGATTTTAAAAATTTACAAAAACAAGGAAAAAGGCGGTAATTATGCGCGAAATATGGGCTTTGAAAAATCAAGCGGCGACTATATTCAGTGGTTAGATGCCGATGATTACCTGCTCGAACATAAATTTGAAAACCAAATTAGCCTATTTCAACAGTACACAAATACTGACATTGTGTACTCCGATTGGTATATGGATTTCTACGATGAACAGAAAATTATTACAAGCCGAGAACAACAGCAAAAATCTGATTATAAAGATTTTACACTTGAGATATTAGCCGACAATTGGTCTGTTCCGGCAAACTATTTGTTGAGCCGTACAATGGCTGCAAAACTACACAAACACGAAGCATGGAACGTGAAACGCCAAATTGCACAAGACCGAGAATATTTTACCATCGCAGCATTGCTTGGTGCAAAATTTCGATATTGCAAAGGTTATTTTTGTGTTTATAATCGTTGGAGCAACAATCAGGTTTCGGCTATGAATTTCAACAAAAGATTAGAACATCAAATTGAACTTGAACTAAAATTCCGCGAAATAATCATTAAAAATAAATATCCCAAAAACATAGAAAAAAAATACCTTTCAATATTGAATGCTCACACTTTAAATGCTTGTTACTATAATCCTAAACTTACTATTGCAATTAATTTTTCGTTTTTCAACATATTTTGGCAAAAAATTCATTGGAAAAAACGTCCTTTTATACCTTTCATATATATTTGGCAACATTTAAAGTATTTTTACAGCTTATTTTTCAATAAAAATTACCACTAAAACCACTGTGAAAATATTGTTGTTACAAACCCATTTCTTTTACTAAATCTCTGTAAATAATTATATTATCCATTGAAAAATTAACAAACAGTACTTCATCTATTCCTTTATGTTCTTCCACAAAATTTTTCACTGTGTTAAGTGCAATTTTGGCTGCTCGCAAAGGTGGAAAATTATATACGCCTGTGCTAATATTTGGGAAAGCAATGGTTTTTATGTCGTTTTCTAATGCAATTTCTAAACTGCGCTTATAACACGATGCTAAAAGTTCGTCTTTTTCTTGTTCGTTATATTGAGTGCTGTCCCAAACAGGTCCAACCGTGTGAATAACAAACTTTGCGCGCAATTTATAGCCTTTCGTTATTTTTGCATCGCCGGTTTTGCAGCCGTTGAGTGTTCTACACTCAGCCAATAATTCTTTGCCGGCAGCTCTGTGTATTGCTCCATCTACTCCACCGCCGCCAAGCAGCGAATTATTCGCCGCATTCACAATAGCATCAACTCGCAATCGTGTAATGTCGCCTTTTTCTAATGTAATTTTTGTTGTCATTTTTTTTTTATTTTTTAATGAATATCAGAATTTATGCAGTGTTTTATTATATTGTGTTATAATTATTTTGTAATGCCGGCAATTGAATATGACGATTAAGTGCTTACGTCAGTTTTTTGCGTGGGTGGTGGCTTGTGAAATAAGTTACCACCAACGGCTGCAAATTTAGATTTTTTATTCTTTAATTAGTTCAATTTGAGGTGAAGTTAAGATTGTTTCTCTTATATATTCAACATATTTTTCAATAATATTTGATGCGTATTTTTTTATTAACCATTTGGAAATTAAATCAAAAGCAATATTCTCTGTTGTTGGAGTAAACGCAAGAGTGATTACTAATTCTTCAATTTGTTTATTGTTAATCTCCGTTTTGTTTATCCATGCGGTAATTACTTCGTTTTCCGACTCCGGCTCTTCTTGAATAATTCTAAAAGCTCTATTAATTTCTTCTGCATAGAAATTTACGATGGGATTACCGTCATAAAAATCTTGACCATTTGCAAATTTGGTATTCAAATATGGTTTACAATTAGATAAATTATGTTTTTGCAGTAAATCTTCAATTTTTATTTCCCAGTAATTTTTACATACCTGATAGACCAATTTATTGGTCATAAAGTCAGCAAATAGATGTTTTCCCATTTTGCTATTATTTAGTTTCGTTCTTATTAGTTTTATCCGGTACAAATGCAATTCCTTGTCTAACCTCAATATCTATTCGCTCTTTTTCTGTATCTTTTGTGTAGAACGATTTGAATACTGTTGAATCAACACCTCCGTTTTTTGCTGCATTTTCAATAAATTTAGCAGCTTTATTGTATGGTATTTGCCTAAGCTCTCTATCTTTTTTTGATAGTTTACGCATTAACCTCTCTAACATGTTTAAACTTTCCGTCTTTGTTGGCGGTTCATCTTGTGCCCATGCTTCTGATGCTTCAAGATTTTCTCCTTGCGCCTGTATTCTTCCTCTATGATTTTTCATTAGATTGTCTGCTTTAATCATATAAATATGAAAAAATATATTTTAGTTTGTAATCTTTTATTTTGATTTAACGATTTAATTATAAACGCTATAGCATAATAAAAAGCAATACGCCCAAAGTTTGCTACAAAGTTCAGTAAAATAAAATTAATTTTTCGGCTTGCAATTAGGTTGCTTAAAGTTTGCATTTTTGCAACTATAGTGTATATAGGGTTATGGGCAGGGATTTTTTAAATGTTTTTTCTAATACTATATTGGTCTCTTATTCTCCAAATATCAATAGCTTTTTCAATATATTTATTTATATCTTCAATAAAATTATCCCATTTTACTGTTTTGATATATGAACTTTCTCCTTCCAATATAGTTCTACCATTACAAGTGCGAGTTTGAGGTTTCTTAATATTAAACATGTTTTCTCGAAGTATTGTAAAAAGTTGGTCTGTAAAATGAGTTATACTATTACAAGCATGATTATCTCGGTAATACCAATCATAAGTACCTGTTTTATCCGGCAAAACTACACCTAAAACCGCATTAGTTTTGCTTTTTTGACCTTGTCTTGATTGTTCTCTTAATGAATATGATATTTCCCAAGGAATCCATTGCTCTTTCTCTGGAATATTATTGTTTTTCATTTCCTTAGAAATAAAGACTATGGTTACTGTACTGTCAAATATTTTATCACCCAATTTGGAGCCTATTGTGGAATCTGCTAACGAACTCATATCTTCATCGTCATTTTCACCTTTGTTAATATGGTTTGTTTTATCAATTTTGTCTTGTAAAATATCCACATAATTTCTAACGGTTGTTGGATGAATTCCTGTCAATGCACGAACATTTGAATCTGCGTATTTGTATGAAATAAAAATTTTCTTTCCCATAACTATTAAAATAAAAACATTACTAATGAAGCTGTTACAATTGAAATACCATAGAATGGTATTAGTGTTTTGGAGAAAACACCTGCAAGCCAAGTTCTATTTCCTTTACAATAAATTGACGCATTCATATTAAAATCAATACTATTTTCATCTTTATTGGTAATTTCATTGTATAAATCTCTGTATTGTCTTTCTTGTGAAATATAAAATCCATCAAGTAACCAAAAAACAGGAATTATAATATACGATATTAGGACATAGTTCAAGTTTGCATCTTTCGCAGCAAGTGCAAACAATGCGGAAACTAAAGTAATTGTCCAACCTTTAATTAAAAAAGAATTAGAATTCATTCTTGTAATTACGTTTTGAATAAATTCAAGATGTTTGAGTTTATTTTCATTCATAATGTTAATGTTTTTTAGGAAGTGGTTTGTTTTCGTATAAATCATTTAATGCGTCTTCAGGGGAATCACAGTCAAATTCGCCCCAATCAATTATATCTTGTTCTGATAAATCAACCAAATGGTCTAAATCTAATGTATACTTTATTTTAAAGTCTTCATTTAAATTATCCTTTTTGGAGAACATTTCAGTGCTTTCTAAACTAACATCTAAATACCTCCGAGGGATTTTCTTTTGTATATATTTGCTCATAATAATCTCTGAATAAATCCATGGCGAATAAGTTGATTTAAGTATATCCGATGTTGCAATTGAATTTGGAGTATTTATGAAAAATAAGCACTCACACTTGTCAATCATTTTAGTTAATGCTACCGATAACATCATATGCACATGACTTGTAGAGAAATTTCGTTTAGTGTAATCGTATAAACGACTATCTGTTTTACAATAACAATTATCAACTTGCCTTAAAAGCTTATTTGAATACCCCCAAACACAAGAATCAATAAAACATTTTATTTTATGCTTTTTAGCCAGATAACCTGCTAATGCTATTGCAAGTTCCTTATCTGTATGTGAATGAGAGATGAAAATATGACTGTTTTTTATCCTCGGGAACCAATCATCTTCTAATTCAGAACCATTTATAATTCCACCAACTCTAATATATTCATCCAATTGTTTAGTGGTTAAGGTTGTTATTTTATTAAACAAATTTATACCAACTTTATAGTAGTCTTGCAGGAAATCTACTCTATTTTTGTTTAATTCAATATTAAATCCTCTATACATTTAGTCTGTCTTTTAATTAACACTTGTAATTTCTTAATCTTACCCACAACATTGCCATACCTCCAAATCGCCGGCAAAGTTAAAACAATTTCCCAACATATCCAAAGTACTAAGTCCATTTTTTTACATAAACCAAACTGTAAAACATCTTCTATAAATTTGCAATATCTAAATCTAAAAACACAGGCAAATGGTCGCTATATCCGCCCTGATATTTATAGCCCAGATAAGTTCTAAAAGTCTTTTTACCCGTAAATGCCTTGTCTTCAATTTGCAAAAAATCGGCATTGAAAATATACGCATTTTCTTTGCTCGTTTTTACTCCGTTTTTAGCACTCAGCAAAGCACCCGAAACAATAATTTGGTCTAAAATTCCCCATTTTTCCTTATGCTTGTGGCTGCCAATATGTTTAGTTTGCTCAATAAATGCACTTAAATTATAGAGTTGGTCATTTTGTATGTTGTTAAACTCTTTTTTTGCATTCAAAAACTGTGCAACACTCTTATTATCAGGATAATCATTAAGGTCTCCCATTATAATTATTTTTGCAAATTTATCGGTTGTAAATATCGAATCAACAGCTTTTCGCAATGTTTTTGCGGCATCAATGCGCTTATGCTCCGAAGCCATTTGCCCGCCCCAGCGCGAAGACCAATGATTAATGAAAATATGCAAACTGTCATTGTTTTTGGTCTTTCCTTTAACATACAAAATGTCTCTGGTCTTTTTTGAAGTATCACTTTCTATAATCACCTTTATTGCTTTATATTTCAAGGGTTTAAATGCTTTGAGATTGTATAGTAAGGCAACGTCAATTCCGCGTTTGTCGGGCGACTCTTTGTGTATTATTTTGTAATTCAAATTTTTAAGCCCTGTGTTTTTGCATAAATCATTTAAAACTTTGCGATTTTCGACCTCGCACAAACCGATAATCTCTGGCGGTTGCCACGCTCCAATCGCCGCAATAACTGCCGCAATTTTATTTAACTTGTCGTAATACTTGTGTTTCGTCCAAAAACGTCCACCTTCCGGCAAAAATTCTTCGTCTGTTGTTAAGCTGTCGTCTTCTGTGTCAAACAAATTTTCTACGTTGTAAAACATTATGCGCATATATCGTTTTTTGCTTGGCAAATCGCTTGTATATTGCGCTGATAAACTTGCCGAAATAATTAATAAACAAATTGTTATACTTAAAGTTTTCATTTAATTAAAATTTGTAAGCTATTGTAAATTTTATGCTTTTTTGAACCGAAAATGACGCAAATTCCCCTCTTTTAGGAGTGGTCAACTTACAGTTAAATTTACCACCGCATAACCATGCTGTTGTGTATCTAAAATTTGTTAGTCTTCTAAAACAAAAAGCAAATCGCCGCCATTCATAATTTGTTTATGGCTAATAGTCATTTTGTCATAATCTTTGCCATTTAACACCACTTTTTTAATATAAATGCTATTTTTCGTCTCTTTTTTTGTTCTAATTTTAAAAATCTTGCCATTTGGCAAACTAATTTCCGCATTTTCAACTATCGGACTGCCCAAATCGTATATTCCACCAACAGGATTTACAGGATAAAAACCAAGTGCCGAGTAAACCAACCACGCCGACATTTGTCCGCAATCTTCATTTCCGCAATATCCGTCAGGTTTTATACTATATTGATTATCAATGATTTGTTTTATAAGTTTTTGCGTTTTTCGGGCTTTTCCTATTTTGTTAAATAAGTATGCAACATGATGACTTGGCTCGTTGCCATGTGCATATTGCCCAATCATGCCGGTACTGAAAATTGGCAATTTATCGCCCTTTTCGGGATAATATTCAAACATCGAATCTAACTTATTGGCAAACACCTTTCCACCCATTTTATCTATCAATAAATCAATGTGTTGATTAACATGCCACATGTATTGCCAAGCATTGCTTTCGCAAAAATATTTGCTATATTCCTTAGCTTTGAAATTCTTAATAAATTCACCGTTTTTGCTTTTGGGTCGGAAAAAAGTTGAAACACTATCATAGAGGTTTTCCCAATTATGCGCACGCTTTGTAAATATTTCATAATCAGAAGTTTTACCCAATGATTTTGCAAATTGAGCAATACACCAATCATCGTAGGCATATTCCAAAGTTTTAGAAACCGACCAATGTCCTTCGTTTTTGCCATCGCTTGGCACATAGCCCAAACGCTTATATTCCTCCAAATCCCAAGCATCGCTCATGGCAGTTGCCCGACAGGCTTCGTATGCTTTTGCGGCATTCATCGGAACACCTTTCAGATAGGCATCAACAATCACAGGCACAGAATGATAGCCAATCATCATATTGGTTTCGTTGCCAGCCATCGACCACACGGGCAATAAGCCGGTTTCTTCGTAATGCGCCAAAAACGATTGCACAAAATCCTCTACCTTATCGGGGCAAACTATTGTGTATAAGGGGTGTAAGGCTCTATAAGTGTCCCAAAGCGAGAAAGTATCGTAACGCTTGAAACCTTGTGCAGTGTCGATTTTGCCGTTTGCGGCTTTATATCTTCCGTCAATGTCGCTGTGTAGCGATGGCGTGAGAAAGCAATGGTATAAGTTGTTGTAAAACAGCCTTTTATTATATTCATTTGCGTTAATTTTTATGTTAGATAATTGTTTTTCCCAACTTTTTTTGGCATTGGCAACAGCCTCATCAAAACTAACATTGCCTTCTGCCTCCATATTTTTCATTGCGCCCTCTATCGACACCGACGACAGGGCTACTTTCACAACTATTTGCGTGGTTTCGGGAGTGTTAAATTGCAAAATTATTTTACTTTTTGCTCCTGTTGTGTTGTTTTGTTTAATTTTATTTCCGGCTTCATAAAGTTTTATTAATGAGGGTTTTATAGATAGCTTTGCAACAAAATATTCTCTCTGGTCGGCAGCCCAACCTGTTGAAAATCGGTAGCCTACAATGGTTTTATCATCAATAATTTTAATATGAGTTTTAGTTGCCTTGTCCCAATTTAGAGAATAGCCCAAATCAATAATTATTTGCGAGCAACTGTCTTTCGGAAATGTAAATCGTTCAAATCCTACGCGCTCGGTGGCGGTTAATTCTGCCTTAATTCCATAGCTTAATAAATCTACTGAATAATAGCCCGGCATTCCTGTTTCCTGCTTATGGCTAAATTTTGAATACGCTCTAAAATCGGCTTGGTCTTTCCACAAATCGTCTGAAAATCGGCTATTTACGGGCATCACCAAAATATCGTACATATCGCCGGCTCCTGTGCCGCTCAAATGCTTGTGGCTAAATCCGGCAATGGTGGAATCTTGCCAATAATAACCCGCAATCCTGTCCCAACCGGGCAAACCATTGTCGGGACTCAACTGCACCATGCCAAATGGAACTGCCACGCCCGGATATGTATTGCCGGGTCCATCGGTTCCCGTAAAGACATTTACATAACTAATAAGTTCTTGTTTATCAACTTGTTTACCACAAAATGATAAGAAAAACAATAAAATAATTGGAATTATTTGCTTCATTTGTTTGAAATTAAGTTTTAAAATTTAGATTGCAAATTTTACTTCGCTATTCGTACTTGAATGTAAGTACTTTTTTGCAAAAATAATATTTCTCAGGATAAAAAGATATAGAATTTGATATTTTTTTGTGCCTTTATTTTGGAATTTAAGAAAAAAATACCTCAAATATTTCTTTTATTATTGAACTCATTTAAACTTTTTTTTGAGTAGCCTAACAGTTAATGCGATGTAATGTAAAGCTAGCCAATTTTCCGCCTTTATGGTAAAACGTATTAGC